>Ga0209367_1001778_pt1 | contig 27378 bp, 12 predicted proteins | sample WorMetLIZISLAND2_FD_187412 | JGI IMG/M metagenome (GOLD analysis project Ga0209367, IMG submission 187412) | Marine gutless worms symbiont microbial communities from Max Planck institute for Marine Microbiology, Germany - Olavius geniculatus... ...
TAGTGGGTCCAAGGAGGGATAGACGTCCCTGCATAATCTTGCGCACCGTCTAAAGCCCCGTGCAGACATGCAGCGAGTTGCTGTCGACTCGCTACAGGACTGAACGGGGCTTAAGAGTAGACTCCATAGCAGCAGACAGCGTGCAGTGTCATACGGAAAAGTCGGGACATGCTGCCATCTTGCGAACACAATCGCAATGTTTCTCTGCCGTCGTAAATACAATACAATACAATACAAATTATAGAATTTGCACTTAAAAACTGACAGACAAACTGACAGTTTAATTTAGCACATGAAGTTAAAAAAATTGAAATCTTTGAAAGAAAAAAATTAAATGCGAGACAAATAAAAGTAGAGTTATAATGCAAAATTTAAAAGATTCGGAAACTGACTAAAATCAGAATAAAAACTAAAAAGGAGAGAAATAATATAGGCCTAAAAACTAAAACAGAAAAAAAACTGAATGAGAAAATGTAGGCCCTCGAACGGATTTTCATAGACCAATCGTTGCAGACCAAAATAGCTCATCTTAATTCAATGCGTTATACCAATGGTCGGATGGTCAATAAAAATGCACTGACTATTATCACGGCAGCCGTACCAATAGTCCGTAGATAATTATTCGTACGGGACTGGAGTCAGATTCAATTAAATTTGCTAGGCGGCGGCACCAGTGTCGCTGGCTATCGTTAGCGTTATGCGTAATGCAGTATAATTGGGATGATTATTTGGGTTAGGGTTTAGGGTTGAGGGTTGGAGTTAGGATTAGTGTTGGCGCTTTTCACAGAATTATGTGACGATAAATGGACACCTAAACAAAGGCTGTAACATTGGTCATTATTTTCAGTCTACTGGAGACAAGCAGTCACTTGCCGACTGGCGCTACCCGAGATAGCTGCTAGGGTTGAAGTCGCAAATTAGCCTGCTGCCAAACATAAGCCCTATCAGTTTTTTCCAGTCTATTTTTGCATGTAGGGATAGTTGGACTTTCACATGTTCGAGCAAGACAGTGCACTAGCACACAGAGCATGCGAGAAGATTGAGTTTTTGGATCGCGAGACGCCTGATTTCATGTCCCCATGTTGCTTAGTGCTGATACGATGAACATTATTCATCAGCGAACCAGATTAAGTTCACCATCGAAGCAGGGTAGCAACTGACAGCACCAGTTGAGACAAGCAAGCTTGTACTCACGACACACTGTGGCGTCATCGTTATGTTACGACTAGCAAAGAATATTTAATCAACTGCCACATTTTGTTGAAAAATTTTAAATGAGTATTTTTTCAGCTACAACTGGTAAAAAATTTGCATAAGGCCTAAATTGATCATCATTTGAGAGAGCCGGGGAAGGTTCATGAATTCTGCTACTTGGGAAGTTTGCCTACAGAAAATGCTCGTTCTGATAAGATCAACAAAAGAATAGCAATGGCAAAGGCAGCTTTCATGAAAAGAGGAGAATTACTACGAAGGAACATCTCAAAGGATTTGAAGAAAAGGACGGTGAAAACACTAGTATGGAGTGTAGCTCTCTATGGCTCAGAAACGTGGACTCTTAGAAAAGAAGACATCAAACGTATACAAGCTTTTGAGATGTGGATTTGGCGCAAAATAGAAAAGAATAGCTAAACAGCACATATGTCAATAAAGTCTTGAGTCTGGTGCAAGAACAACGTTTTTCTGGTCCATGTCATCAAGCAATGCCAAGCAAACGGGATTGGGTATGTCTTAAGACATGACTGTCTTCTGAAGACTGTACTATATAAATCGGCCAAGAGAAAAAACAAAGAAAGAAGATGATGGATCTAATTATGGATCAAGAGGACAAGAAGATCAGTTACGAGGAGCTAAAAAGAGGAGCACAGAGCCGGATCGGATGGCGCCATCGTCATTTCATTGGAACCTGCCTTAGGGCAGAGCACGCAAGAAGAAGATTACTGGCAGTTATCCGTGGAAGTAATAATTTGCTGTTGTCTTATTGTTTGGTCTTATTACTGTCTAATTTACTGTTCTAATGCCACGCTGTTCTTGTTGAAATAAAATGATAATGACGATAATCGTGATGTCAGCAGTGACAGTTTACCGCTGCCTGGACGGTTTGGTGCCAGTGTATTTGACCAAGCTCTCGGCCGGTGTCCGGCGGTTCATAGACAATTCCTATTATCTCCGGTCGTTGAGTACACTGTACCGATCAGTTGACTGTTCTGACGCTGAAGCGTTCGACCTATAGATGGAGCTCTCTATTTTTTAGTCTCCGGGCCTATAAGTGTTTGAAACACATAGCCCGACTATTTGAGAGATCTGGCTTTCTCCATAGACACTTAGCGGTATTTAAACGTTTCCTGTTTGCTATTTACTTGTCTCGTCTCCGCAGCCAGCCAATTAGAAACGTTTTGTGAAACTGTGCTATGTATTCAATGTGTATATATTGTATTGTTAAAACATCCATAAGCGTAATTTATGACTATTTTTATTTGTAAAAGTCATAATTTTCTAAAAGCGCGTACAAAGCGATAGATATCAAACTAAACGAAATGAGATGAAAGCCGCGCGCTGCAACTTTTATTTCAGTTTACTTCGTTTGAGCGAATGAAATCATGCTGATTTTACGAGTGAGAAGTAGTCATGATTTACGTTTATGTAGGCCACAACCACAACCACAACCACAACCTGAATTTTTCGCAGTGCTAACGTAATGAATGAAATGTCGGACAAGGATATGCCACCGTGTGACTAGTGAAGTGGTGTGATTGGTGATAGGCGTCTGTGATCGATTAGTTAATCGAACATCCCGCGAGCGTCGTTTTGCCTTGACTTCAGCCGCTCACTATCTCTCCGAGACCAGCTGCTGCAGTAACCGAGTCACTAGCAGCGGTGTCTGGATCCGCCAGATTTCAATCCGCAGCCACACGAACAGAGACGAGCCGAATGATCAAAAGCTATGTGTGAATGTCAAACTTTTCAAATTATCAAGTGCATCCAAACGACGCATAGCCACATAGGCCTAATCGCTTTTGTATGATACCAGTATATTTCGTAAGCCATTGGTCAACTGTAAAATTCTTGATTTTAAAATAGCAATAAGAATTAAATTTCAATTTATCAAAGTCTGACCACATCAAGAAAAGGAAAACTACAACTACAGAAAGAAAACTATTTAAGTTAACGGGTTAACGCGTTAAAAAATTAAAAAATTAAGGCACATATGTAAATTTACTTAATTCTGTGAAGCATGGTGTTAATATTCCATTAAACAACGTTTATTTGACGATCGAAAAATATTCAAGTAATTAAAAATTTTGTTTTGATGCCGTTCTATCACTACTGTCACGGTCCTGCGACACACTGCAGACACGACTTCGTGGGCTTCATTCCACTTACCTTCTCGATGTAGTTTGGCTACAATACCACATATGTCGGCATTATTAATGATACGTTATTAACGCGTTAACGCATGCGTTAAAAAAATTAACGCTTTGGCAGCTCTACTACTCAACTATAGTTAAAAGTAGTTAGGGCTATTACGTGTAATCGCGATTTAGGTCAAAAAGTCTGACATGATGACCTTGTGCCGCAAGCGGATAGGAGCACCATTATACCACACCTCCCGTGGTCATCAGCCTTCAGTACTACTGGCAAATGAAATGACAATAGCACGTGTAGGTCTACTGGAATGCTGCAATGTAACAATAAGTCTTCTATAGTCTACTATATTTAAATGGCAGTGGTCGTTATTTGCGTCACGGGTGTCGTTCTTTCGTCCAATTCCAGCTGGTGGTCTAGCTGTCCGCTAGCCTTGAAAAGACCACCACGACACGACGAAAAATATCTCGACCCGTTTGTTCGTTCAGTGTAATTTACATTTTTGCGGATGTTGCTGTTTACGTATGATGCATATTGCGTAACAGTTTTTCTCGGCAGATTTACATTTTTATTTTCGACATAAGTTTTCACAGTTTTGTCTTAATGCTTTATTTGAAAAGTTTAAAGGATTTCGCATTATTTGCGGACAATGATGACCTTGCGCCTGGGCTAATGAGTTAGTAAAATTCGTCATGTAATATAGACAGAGCAATTAGGCCTACTCTTTTTACGCTACAAAAATAAAGCAACAATAGCCTTTAGACGACGAAAAATAATTCAGTAATATGCGAAATTAAAATAGCAAATAGCATACAATATTAACGCTTGTTTTACTTTGATATTAATATAGCGAAGGTTTAATATTGCATGAAGAATTTAAATATTTAGTTAAAATCAAGCTTGCATTACAAAAACTGTATATAAAACACAACTGTTTAGGCTGTGTGAAAAAAAACCGCTGATATGAACAAGCGTATGATTGATGATATCGCGGTTCACGGTGGGACGAGCTTTCGTAGCGACTAATTAGAGTATTAGCCATGCGTCGGAGTATAGGCCCTACGCAGCAATGCTTAAGCCAGCGACACACGAGCCGGGCATCTGGGCCGGGCATCCTGGCCGGGCACCAGGTCGGGAACCCGGGTTCAGCGACACACACACCGCTTTGACCCGGCCAGAACACCCGGCCCGGGCATCCTGCTGGTGTGTCGGTGACACCCGACGAGACATAGAAAAGCATTGCATTGCAATGATTTTTGTAGCCGACAGCCGGACAGTCGGCTCGTGTGTCTCTAGACCCGGATGCCCGGGCACCGCGCAGCGTAGAATTTTATTTCAATTTACATACTTATGAAGTTGAACAGTGCGTTTTTGAGGGGAATGTGACTTGTTTGTAAGCCTACACCTTACATGTCGTTTAAAAATTATGTTGTCCTCCTATTCTGTGTACCCGTAGGCCTACTTCGTACATACTACTAAAGCTGCTTTAAGGGAGAATCGAAAACGTGTAAAAAGTTGATAAAATTGTACCTATCACACATTTTGCCTCTGGGATATGAAAATTGCAGACTACAAAATGTACTGCACTAAAGAAGATAACCAAGGAAAAAATAGAAACGCACTTTGGGACTTGTAGGTGACTTATGCGTCATTGCGTTACATATATGACAAATGTAAAATAATAATTAATAAAACTTCCTTGCTGACGATGGCTGTCTCCCGGCCAGGTTGCCCGGCCGTGCATCAGGCTCGTGTGTCGCTGGCTTTAGCGACCAAGCAATGTAGACTGTGGGTGGTCTACGCTATGGACAGCGTTTTAATGAATATGACACGCCTGAGACGGGTCAGCCGATTGTAGTCAGTTCAAGCGACCGCTTTCAGTTAATATAGGCCTATTGTTCCTCGTAGGCATGCTGTGAAATGTACGTGTGGCGACCTACGGCGTATAATATGAACATCAGCACTAAGTATCACCGCATACAATATTTTGTATTATTTAGCAACATGTACATATGCAATTTCGCAGAACAGAATTTATCGCCGCATCTTCGCCGTTTTTTTATATTTTAACTGTCGTTAATAGTTTTAGCGCTCGATTTACCCACACGCGTACAGGATAGACAAAAACTCAGTCACTTTGTTTTAACTTTTAAACGTATTGATCACATCTGTATCCCAGTGTGAATCAAACAGCCTTCATCGTTTATCGCAGTCATCGTGACGACATTACAATACATCTGCATACAAACGGAACTTGTTTACGGCAGCAGACAGAACGACGTTTTTAACGAAAGTGACACGCGAGTAAACAAAAATTGCAAACATACTGCATCTAACAATTGCAGGAAACTCAATTAGGCTACCAAGAAAACGTCATTTTTTTGGTCCAGGCCGTACATGCAACTGCAACGCGACTTTCTGTCGTTTTTCACGACGATGCTGTTTAGGAAATCTTATACGTCATTTTTGTATGATTATTTCCGGAGCACTATTGACGAATTATTGGGCATCATCAATATCTGATTCTCGGCAGCGTCGATGAAGCATCCATCAGCAGAGCAAAAAAGCGGCTCTGACGATGTATTAACGACGACACGACAAGGACGTGATATCGGATCTGTTCCAGTGCCCCATTATAGGATCGCTCTCTCCCCCCCAAAAAAAAATCTCCCCCGGCTGACAATTTACCGGCAAAAATCCGCCCCGCCCGGGTGGGGCGGATTTTTGACGGTAGCCTGAATTGTCGGCCAGGAGAGACTTTTTATAGGGAGGGCAATATTTTAAAAAGAGGAGACATAGTTATCAATTCCGTGACTATTTTTCCACTGGCGGATTTTTATGGGGGAGACATTTTAGTGTGACACCGGCATATTATACCGTCCAGCAAGACAGCGACCGACATCTATAGTAGGCCTAGCGTGTAATCTCGCCGTCGAATGCAGATCACTGATCGCAGCAAGCACAATTGCGCCGCCGCCGCCGCCGCCGCCATTCCGTGAAAATTCGATATCATCGTCGTTGACGTCGTTGCAAAAATACCACTCTGACGGCGACTAATCTCTTATCACCTTGAGGTCTACAAGGACAAATGGTTCTGGCGGTAATCAATTCTAAGTACTGGGCCAGCGCACACAGTGTTACTATGTCGCGATAGCAACATAATGGTACTTGCACGTCGCAGTCGCGTTGCCTCCACTGACTAATCAAGTTTATGCTCGGAATATACTGTTATTTCTTGTAAAAAACGAATAGCAGCAAAAGTCAGAGATCTGTGTGGTTTTTTTGCAGGAATGCGTACGAGACATTTTGAGCCGAAACTGAGACGAGACGTTGCAGCTTTCGAGTCGTTGGCCGAGACGTACATGTATTGTTAAAACCATTGAAAAGGACATATTTTTGTAAACATTGTTTTTTACCTTTGCATATTGGTTAGAATTAATATAAAATAACATGCAAATGTCACAAATGGCGTTTCAGAAGAACATGTTAGCGTGATGTTCAAATATTGTCATTTTCTGCCTCATTTTGTAAATAATTAAATTACCGGCTTGCACCATCGAGGCTTGCAATTGCACTCTTGCAGACATTGGCCACTAGCTAAGTTTATCGCAATTTGCAAGCAACTGAAATTGGTAAACTACAACTGGTTATCGCCTTACGTCATCTACATTTGGTTGACAAAGTTTCTAAATGATATCATACACTTTATCTTCATCGTGGTCATTTTGTAACGGACAGACTGAGATGCCAATTTTGCTTCATGATAAATAAGTAAACGAAAGAATAAAACGCGCTGTGAACAAATACGTCTAAGCCACGAACTACGGACTAAGGCATGTCATATTGGTTTGTATCGGTTTAACTGCAGCTATGCACCGCAGTCGTGTGCGCAAAACTTCTCGACGAGACGAAGTGGTCCGAGACCCGAGACGAGACGTTAGTACGTCTAAAGACCGTCTTGAGACTGAAACGTCGAGATCGAGACCACATCTTTGGTTTCTTTGTGAGAATAAACCTTTCACAAAATGTGTACATGTACGTTCCCAATTATCCACGGCTTCTTCGGTCTGTCGATTCAGATAATATTATTATTGACACGTTTGCGCTTACAATAGGCCTATGCAATTACAAACTTTCGATGTCTTATACAGAACAATTCTTACAAAATATGAACCACAAAGCGTGTTTTTTAAAAACTTAAATGCATCACAAATGCGTTTGTGATCAGAACACTGTAGCTTATAAGCTAATGCAATCTGCCGTTGGAGCTTAGCTCAATTGCAGATGAGCACGAAAAAGAGATAAAACTGACTATATTATAACAGTTCAGTGTTTCATATGACACGTAGTAAATAGTCTTGGAAACGAAAGGGAGTGATTATTTTATTTATATCCTGTATTGTCGGAACGTTTTATATTGTACAAAATCACGGAATTGTGTTAAGTTCCGCACCGGATTTTTTTTCTTCGTGACGCAAAAGAATAAAAGCTGTTGGCACGAGGATAAAACAAAGTCAACGTCTGAGCTTAAGAGGGTGATTGAATGATTGATTGATGGATCGATTGACCCGATTGCACTCGCAACCCAATCGGTCGGCTGCGTGCGCTGATCTGGCCTAGAATCTGACAGCAGAACGTAATGCTAGCTAGCTTTGCCAGTGCTTGTCCATCTGGAGTACAACGTTAATTGAATACAACAGCGGGACATCCGTGTCACGGCCAGCGTTAGGCTCGAAAACTAATTCCACTGTTTCCGCGAACCTTAAAAACACTACAACGTAAACTTTTTAGACCGAATCGCTGCAGCTGCAAAAAGCGATTCCGACTATTCCTACACATTCGGGCTTACTCGTTCGTCTGTTTGTATGTCGCATTCGTGCACCATACTTGAACCTTTAGATGGATTCCGATGCCATTAACACTTTGTGTTAAATGGGGCTTTTAACCCAGAAAGGAATGCAGGATGTGAAAGGGCTTAAACACTCATGCAAAACATGCAAAAACATGCCATTGCAAATTGCAGACAAACCGTCAGTCGAATGCTGACGCATGACGAATACAAACAATGGATTCCGCCTCTTGCTAAACTACATTGGTCCTCGTTCAGCATTTATGTTTTGCAGCTGCTTGGTCGAAACTCAAAAGCAGCCTTTCAGTTTATTTGAGACAAACCGACGACAGATCAAGCGATTGCTCACGACATTTTTGTTTGGATTTTAAAATCGTGGCGCATTGTGACAAAAGGTGAAATTGGCGCTTTTCAAATTGTCTTATATTGACTCATTCACTTGCTTAAACCTCAGAATAAAAACCACTGTAAAACCAGCTCGTGTCTAACTAATACAAGTTGCAAAACGCCGGACTATAAAAGTCGTATTTAACTTAAAGGTTTGCAATTTTGTAACATCTTGATTCGAACGTCAAGAGCAGCGACTGCAGCTGGCAGCAGTATGAAAAACTGTGAAATAACGTTTAATGAGTCGACCGTATTCTCGGCTTATTTATACTTCTAGATCTTTACGTGGAGCCCTGCAGTGATCTACGACAGTCAAGGCGATTGTTGTGGCCGTTGTTGGCCGACACCGGGCCGTGGCGCTTAACAAAAAACAGTGCGCGCTTTTCTTTAAACTCGCGGTATCATGTATCAAATATCAATACAATGTCGCTGCTGACAAATGGTTCTATACTGTCTTCAGTGGACAAAAGTATCATAATGACATAATACACAAATCTGTCCATTTACCTATCGGTCCATCAATCACTCCAACCATTCAGTTATTTCGTGCTTAAACGCACAGAATATTTTTCACGCTCAGACAGTCTGAGACAGATAGAGATGGATTGTAAAATCACGAAAGTCTATTCCAGAGTAACAAATTTAACAGATATCAAAGCGTATAGATGTACGGCACTGGATAAAGTGACAGTGCAATTATTTTGGAGAACTAACACGAATAAATAATACATTATAACGGTTAACTATGTTATTAATACGAAGTTCGTTTGATAATTACTGAGAATCAATGTATTGGACTGTAGAAATTTTAATCAATTTTATACGACGTTACTGAAAGTATTTATAGGCCTAAAGCTTTAAGCTTTGGTTATCTTTGCCCTAAATCCCGATCCCTTTAGTCAACTAATTTTAGAACGGTTGTCCCCTATGCAGAAGATACTAATTCTGGGAATTGTGTCGGTCTGTCCGTCTGCCAGTCAGTCTTTCACCGTTAGTGTGTGTGTGTGTGTGTGTGTGTGTGTTTTTCTCTGCAAACATTAAACAGAGAAGACTACAGGAAGCGGCCGCGTGTTTGCAGTCTATTTGTATACATTGATCTCGTGCAGCGGTCGTTGCGGAAGAGCGGTGCATGTCTAATCGCTACTTAAGTGCATTTTACGACTACATTTAAACGCCCGTCGATCGAAATGCCACGACGACAGGCATAATACGGTCTACCGCCGCACGCTATATGATTGGCAGGCAGAAGCATTGGAGCATATGACATGTCATATCGGCAACGCTGACACGGATTTCCGTGTTCTGCCTTAATGAAGGCTTTAATAACTGGGCCTGCTGCTGGGGGTGTGTACTTCCGACATTTTGATCCACTGTAATAAGTTTTGAATGTCGGCACTCGTTGTTATCTGAATCCATGATGTCATCGTCATTATCATCGTCAGCAATCATCATTCGTTTATTATATTATTTTCACAAACGGCCAGTTAGTAAACACGGATTGAACAGCACCATCTGGATTGCTATTAGCATATGAAAAATTTATTTCGGTCAAGAAATATGATTATAGTTATAATATCTAAAGTTGACAAGATTGAAAGTTAGTAAAATTTATTGCTCAGATTAAACATCACGAACACAAAGTCTAAGAACTTGCTAGTATGTAAGTAAGTAAGTAAGTAAATGTTAGTAATAAATATTTATCCATGGTGGTATTGTAGATAAAAGCGCATTATATTGATATATCAGCAGTAAGTTTCACGCGCAAGAAGCCGCAAGCAGTCAATGTCACTGAGGCGGTGCTTGCAGTGCCACGGGCAACTAAACTAAAACGAGCTAATACAAAACTAGAAAAAATATACAGTTTAAACAGTAATGCCTACGTCTGCGTTAAAACCTGAACTATTACAGGGCCTACACTCAAATGTAGAACAAACTCATTATTATAATATTAAACCGTTTGAGATATAAGGCGGCGCTTAGGCCTACACACAGTAAGATGCTATAAAGCTAAAACGAAGCTTTATCAAAATTGTTTTAGTTTTGTTCTATGATAGTATTATCGCGACGCCGAAGTTACACGGCAGTGGTTATGTGTGCCTTAAACCACGATCTGCAGTGAAAAAAGTTAATGTTAAACGAGCTTAATACGTTACAAACACACTTATTCCACGATCGACGACAGTCGGTCGTGTAGCGTAGTATAGGATGTCGTTCGTTTGGTCAGCGTAACATCTAACGCATTATTATGAGTCTACATAAATCAGTACGGTCCGGCAGACGATGGGATACGAGAACGAGCGCGGAATATTATTATGGTACCTATTACGTAGGCGCCTACCGTACGGATCAACGTAACTCCACTCTATGGCGCAGCGCTTAGTTCAGCAGCAGCAGCAGCAGCAGCCAGCAGCTGACATGTGACGTCATAGAACATAGTCAGTCAGTCAGTCAGTCAGTCACTCAGCGCTGTGTTCAATACACACAACCAGTGACTGCTGCTCAGCTTTCACCGACACCTGTCACTCATAGCTATTCTGCCTGCATACGAGTAGCTTCCGAAGCGTTCTCAACTTTCGAAGTTTGTTCTGGATTCACTGCATACGGACATCAAGAAAATCTCGGACTTCGCTCGCTATAGTCGCGGTCGTCGTCGTTTTGCGAATAATAGCAGTCGGTGAACGATTATTTCAGACGATGTTTCGTATCTGACTGCGTGAAACGACGCTGAACATCAGACTACGACAACTGTGCATAGGTTAGAAGCTGTACTGCTGCTACTGACGAAAATACTACTAGGCTTAATACTACTACAGTACTCCTACACTAACGGGCACTGCAGCAACTGTCGTTGCTGTATATTAGTTCTCCGAGGAAGAGGAGGCGTCAGACAGACAACACGTTGACACCTCGCCATTCCGGCGGGATTTTTGCGTCAGCACGTCCACCGCCACCCCATGGACTTTTATATATAATGCACTGGATAGTAGGCCTATATATATACACAGGAGCTCAAGCAGCAGTCTGTCACAACTTTTTCGTTGTCGACGCCGCGGATATCATCGACGTTACCCTCGTTGAGTCGTTGTAGATCAGCCAGTAGCGTGTCGGTGCTCTGCAGCGGATAGCTGATCGAACTGTCTCTGCTGCTGTGACGTTGTTGCTCCAGTAGACGTAGATGTGCCTGGTACACTAATCATGAGTCTACGCAACAATCAGTCAAGCGAAGCGCCGTGCGCTGCTAACCAGTCGCAAAATAACTCATTGGACGACTGTTGGACGTCGACTGATGGCAACAGCGAGTTCAAAGAACTGTTGAGGAATATCTGTCTCGGTGTGGTGCTCGTAGCTGCATGTCTGCTGACGATCGTCGGGAACGTTCTCGTTCTGCACGCCGTCCGCACCGAACGCAAACTTCAAACGGTACGTAACGTTGCTCCGGCTCAACCGCTTTTCGTTATCTCCGGAATGTTTACGTCGTAAAAGTGTGTATAATTTCTCGTGTGTGAGAAGCCATCTCAAGGCAACGGAGCGTCACTTGCCATATATATTAATTTATCAAATTACAATCTTTATCGGGTTTGTCGTTGACGTTTCAACGAAGGCAACTGCCGTTGCCGTAACGGTAACGACGAACTAGATTTATGAAAGTTGCAATTTAAATTTAATAAAATTTTTGTAACTTAACATTTACTGTTTTTTTGCCTCTGAGTTTATTTCGAGACAGTGTTAGGTCATTTGCAGGCTGCCACCCGACACAAGTAAAGCGCCCCGCCACCTTAACCACAGCCATCAGGCCGATACTTGTATCCCGGATGGATTGAAGGCTGAGTTGACGTGTGGATGGGTTACCTGTCCCTAGACTGTTACCGATCCAAGTAATAACCGGCCTGGCGTCGAAAAACTTTGTCTTTACTAATCGAGACCAACACGTTTACCAGAATAACACACCGCCGCCACAAATTCTAGTGCTGATGACACACAGTCTGGAAATCAAAAATTGACGCCAGTTGTCTGTACTCGACAGTCGGCGCCGTATGTTATCGGCATTACAGTTGGCTAAAAAATAAATTTATTACGAAATGTTTGCAGCTTACTTCATTTTCCGTGTCAGGTCGCACGTCGAAGAAAATTTCGATTTTGTACACCTCATCTGTATTCCACAGCGCCCAAATGAGGGTAACCCTATCCGTTTCATTGGCACGGTGCTTGGTTGAGAAAACAAGCAACCGCTCAGCGAAAGAAATTAATGAGCTGACATGCAGCACTTTCGAGTTCCGACACGGTGCAAGACTGCGACAGTGTGACTGACAAATGGACGACAAACGAACGTGACGAAACTGCAATAGGCCCTAACGTAATATATTTATGTTAGAACCGCGGAAATTAACGATAATCGCCCGATAATCGCTAAAAAGTCCCGATTAGTAACATTTTTTGTTAGCCTAAATATTTTTCGACTAAAACACTTGTTAAGAACGCATTAACGAGAAGCATTTGACAAGCAATAAAATCGGTTTCACCGGTAAAAAATGATTGGATAAAACGAACAGTTAGACCCCACTGATGACAACTTTGCTGTCTCAGTGCATTTGTGACAGCTGTTAGCTAAATAACTTATGAAGTTGACAGAAAACATACTTTTAAAACATATTTTTTTCTTGCATATATAGGGCTTAAGAACCACCGTTAGTATTAACCGAAATTAACGATTCATTATTTGTTACTTTTTAAAACTAACTATTAAAAACTATTAATCGTCACCAGTTTTAATTTACTTTAATTTAATCGCATACTAGAAAAATGATGTATGATAAATTCATCCACAAAATATGCCACTAACTGGTGACACTTTAGACTTAATTCCCAATCGATACAGTATATTTTACGCAACTACAATGCACACAGATCGCATTTTGCACTTTTTGCAATATAGACGTTTCGCTTAAAATGACGTACATAGCTGTGATCATGACTTAATAACTGCTGTAGGAGATATCTTCTGGCATTTTATAATATATCTGTTGTTATTCTAGACCACAGAACACTCTCTGACTGTATAGGCCCCTAGCTATCGCCGCCTACGAGGATCTGAAATTGACGTGTTTACATTCCGTTACAAAAATGGCATCGGGTGCAGGCAATATGCGTAAACTGTGTTCGTACCGCCGGGCAGCGATATGGTCACGTGACGAATGACGTCATCAAGTCGTTGCGATTGAACAGTGTGCAGTGTGCAGCAACTGACTGCATTTCTTCGCATGACGCCGGTGGCCCCAGCGCAATCCACGGGATGTGTGACTGATCTACGACGCCTTGACTGGTTCGACCCAGACCCTATCATTTGTGCACCGCGACCGACTACCACCAACACCACCAGTGCTTTGTAAAGCCAGCGACACACGAGCTGGTTGCCCGGCCGGGCGGCAGGGCAGCCAGCCGTCGTTAACAAAAAAAGTTTTTAATAATTATTTTACATTTCTCATATATGTAACGCAGTGCCAAGGACACTCGAGTCACCTGAAAGTCCAATTTCCTATTTTCGTTCCTGTTTGTTCCTTGGCTTTCTTCTTCATTGCAGTATGTTGTAGTCCGCGGTCTTCATATTCCAGAGACAAATGTGTGATTGATATAATTCTATCAACGTTTTTACACGTTCTCAATTTTTCCAGAAAGCAGCTTTAAGCTTAGTAGTGTGTACGAATTTACGAAGTACGGGTAATCAGAATCGAAGGACAACATGGACGATCTGACTAGAGGTAAAATGTACAAACAATTCAAATTTCTCCTGAATACGCACTGTTAAATTTCATAAATATGTAAATCGAAACAAAATTCTATGCTGAGCGGTCCCCGGGCATCCGGGTCCAGCGACACACCAGCCGGATATTCGGTCTGGATGTCCGGGCGCGCTCAAAGCGGCTCGTGTGTCGCTGAAACCAAGTACCCGGCCGGGTGTCCGGGCCGCACACCCGGCTCGTGAGTCGCTGGCTTAACAGCTTCGGCAGCTGATACGGGTGGGTTAATGTCAAAACGCAAGATTCCTTGCTGCTTGCTCTTCTTGTTTACGCGTGAGCGTCACATGCTGGCCTATTGTTATCAATTCGTCAGCCGCATTGCTTCAGGCACAAGTCGACACCGTCTGCAACAATAAGGTTATATATTCTACGGTCCACAATCACAGACCTACTTATCAGATCTATACCGGTATATATATGGATGTAGGCCTATGCAGTTGTAGTGCAACAATAATTAGGCCTATGTATTCCAGCTTCACGTCTTGCCCGCCTTTTTATCCGTCTATTTTGTACGGTTTTCTATTTCGAAAGCGAAAAAACATGACAGAAACAAAGCAAAATTGGCGTGAACCTTTTTCACGGCAGTAATAATCGGCGTGCCAATTTACACTTTTATAGTAGCCTATTAATCATAAAAATAATGATGTGATCATAATGCAAAATGTCTATAGCGTTATGGAGTCTAGAGATGCAGATGCCTAAAGGCAATCCAGTTTTTTTAAAATCTAGATCATTATCTTAGGATTTTTTTTCTACTAGCTATTTACTATATACCTCCCCAGTTGTGTTTATAAGTTTTCACGTATTTTTTGTTAACCAATGTTTTAAAAAAGTTTTCTGTAGCTTTTTGGCAGTTTATTTTTTACGTATTGCATTTACGTTTGTTTTATGCAATAAAATATTTACTTACTTACTTTATTATGCTATGCTGTGACCGCTCGTAATTTTGCCATGTTGTCATTCGTCGGTAATCTCGCCAGTCATTCCGGCAGGAACTGATAGCAAGGCGTATACGAACGTCTTGCATAAAGTTCCTGCACGGACGGACTTCGTTATGTGCATTAAATATGTTTTTATGTAGCGTTCGCGCTAGTATAGTTGACACGCGCCGAGTCGATGCCATTAAATATTCATCAGCTGTTCGTGTAAAGGCAAAGCAAAGCGCACGATGCAGCACTAGTTAGAAAGCGATGATCAATGCGTGTTAATACCCACGAGACGTTGTCGCAAGATTTAATCTTGTTTAGCGTCGTCGTTGACCTGACGCTGCAGCGCACACAGGCGAACAACGGTTCCCAAACGTACTGCCGGGCGAGGCGAAGAATATCATATCGTGATCATCTGTAAAATTTATAGCCTCCCCATTACATTGCATTACAAACGTCGATATATCAATCGAAGTTAAAAAGTCGTGGCAGGTTGCAATCAATGTTTAAAGCTCCTTCAGCGAATAAAAAATGTCCTCCGTCGGTTATGCAGTCGCTTGACGACTTGGGTAAGCGGTTCCACGCGGCCGGACCCGCGTAAGAGAGTGCCTCCACGTGCAACTGTTGCACAAATGTTGCGAAACAGTTGTGCAACCGTTACACACGTAGCCGCCCTGTAAGCGCAGCTGCGGAAGAACGAAGTATGTTGTTTCAGTTTTACGCTTGAACCCGTTTTGATCGACTGGACAACGTCGGAGAAGTAAGGTGAGCCACAAAAATTTAAAATGTGGTGGGATATTTTATGTCTGTCTGTCGTCTCTCTGTCCGTCACATTCGTGCTCCCCTCCACTTAACGGATTTACATGCCATTTGGTAAATACACTTGTGGTGTCCAGTGCATTGCGTCAGATAAGAGTCCAGTTGATCGAGGGCGAGAGAGACTTGAGACTCAAAACCTCAGCCAAGACATGCAGTGGCTTCCGAGTTACAAAAATGATTTGTGGTTCACCAGTTGGCAGCATCGATCAGCGATTTCGCTTTTTGCAAAGTAAGTTTGGTCCTTGTCATTTTATGCGCCACCCGTGAGAAAGGGCAACAGAGAATACTGGACCAAAATGATGATGATAATGATGATGAATCGATATAGTTAGTGTTGACCTTCTCTAGCTGGGAAGACCCTTTCGCAACTCTGGCTGTCGGTGGAATCATGCAGCAATATCTCGCAGATCGTGAATAGTGACTAATTCGATCTGCCAGTAGCAGTAGGGACGGGTGACGGCTGCTTACGACGGACGGATAGATGACCTTCTGTTACCACGGAGTCCGTTAGTAGTCTGGGCACGTGACGCATGTCGTCCGAGTCCAGACGCTGCTGTAAATCCACTTAACAACAGGCGCCGGTGTCACACCAAAATGTCTTCCCCATGAAAAATCCACCCCGGGGGGAGTTAATCACGGAATTGATGTTTCCCCCTTATTAAAATATCGCCAGCCCCATAAAAAGTCTCCCATTATAGAATCGCCCACCTCTTCAGACAAGTCTCCCCTCCACCCGGCCGACAATTTACTGGCAAAAATCCGCCGCCCGTCGGGGCGAAATTTTACCGGTAAATTGTCGGCCGAGGGAGACTTTTCTGGAGGAGGGGCAATCCTATAATGGGGGACCTGTCGGCTCTGTCTCGCTAACGGCTCGTTCATCGCACCTGCTGCGATTCAGGCGACATCTCGTGTCGGAATCAGGCACCACCCGCCGCTGTCGCTGCCGCCGCCGCCGGCGACGACGACTGCGCTCAAATATAAAACTGTCGGCCGCAACACGTCTGGACGCTAAACGTCTTCTTCGTCGTAACGACGCCGACTTGTGTCACATAAACAGTCGCCGTCGTCGGCTAGTTAATAAGCTTATACTAGCGTCTGTTCACGCGATCCTTGACTGACTGGAGGGTGGGGAGGTGCGCGGGTGACTGAACTTTCGTGACACGCGCGCACTGCTATAAATTGGCTCCATTCGCTTTTTTTGTCGCAGAGCAGGAAGCCCACACATTCACTGCCTCCGTTCAAAATGACACATGCAATGTGACGCGATCTGCTTAGTTAGTCTACCTGCTTGTCCTTGGGTTGGATAATCCATCAAGGCTTTATTAATGGATTATGATAAAACTTTTGGAAGGATGGTATGGCTTATTAGATTGTTTTGCTGCCACTAGCGGAAACATAGCAGACACATACTTGGGTCACGTGACCCGCATGACACGTGACCGACGCCGGCCGGTGCTTTTTGCACGGATACACGCGCGCGTGGTCACCGAACAGAGGAAGTCCGAAAAAGAAGCATCGATGCAGTCGAGTTCTCTTAATTCGAGTCCGAATCCTGAAATATAAGGGCCCGAGTCTACTGCCGGACTGCTAAACTCGAGTACTACACGAGAGCGTGGGTTGAAACGCTAATGCACAAAACACAGATAAAATATATAATTTACATTCAAGTTATTATGAGTACGAGTCAATGTGTTTGAGTCTGAGTTCTATAGTAAAGTCGAATCAGACTTTACTGCCGGACTTGGCCACACATCACCCAGGACAAGATAAAGTACTCATTACAAAGGATGGCCCAAAGATGGGCATCACTGTATAGGTGTTCTTCTATTTCGCTTAATCCCATTTGCTTTAGCCCAATACTATTTCGCCTACAGTTAAGGTTAAGGTTAGGGTTCGGGTTAAGGCGAAAATTCTGGGGTAGCCTACTCCACCGTATACGACGTTGTACAACTCGCTATGAACAGGAGTGACAAGACACGGTGAAACAAAAAGCCCAGCTATTGCTAGGAAAAGCCGACCGTACTGCCTACGTCCGAAGGCCAGAGACAGACTTCCAGACACGGAGAGAGCGATTTGTCAGAGGTAACACAGTTCCATGCACGCTATGTTAACGCTGTCTCGAAAGCTACAATGGATGCTATAGTATTACAGACATCGCACGTGGTCATTTTGCCAGACAATGTAAATAGCTACAGTTCCATGCACGTGGTCATCTCATCAGATGATATAAATAGCTAAAGAATAAACGAACACGAAAAATATCGGAAGCAGGTTTAGCAAATATTTTTTCACGATTAAAACGCCTTAGTCGGTAAGACACGCTACAGCTTATACAGTTCCTGTTACGCTACTGACCTTCAAGGTCATCCAAGGCCGATGATTTTCATTTTATTTGAAAGCCAATATACGAATTCCTATCATTGATCAGTATAGCAACCTAGGCCCTATCTTGCACCGTTTAGCCACAGTACATTCGTGACAGACGGACAGACGGAAGGACAGACGGACGAAAACGTTGCCAATAGCTGGACCGTTAATAAAGTACGGTCGGCTAAAAACACTGTTTGGCTGTCGACACTCGACATATAGGAACTGGCAGCGCAATACTGACAGCGTTATTTTAAATAAGTAAGTCATTTAAGTTAAAGTAAAACTATGATTCCCAGAAGTGGGATGGCAGGCGGTTCTGCGCACGCGGTCCTGCGGCAGTTAAAGTTCTGTCGCCATAACAAGGCAGCATATACGACGACAGTAGAATTATCATACAAATTACGCCACTGCATAACAAGTCAGCCACCGCCGGCGAATAACTGTAGCAGTTCGATCCTGTGTTATTGCGCAAATTTACATTTAAATTAATCCGTTCAGTGCTGCAGCCGAGAGGCTGGTGCATGATGCGTGCTGGCATTTCCAGGTTGGATTGGAGCCTCTTCATTTAATCAGTCGTCAAAGCTGCTTCCGGATATGCTGGCATAATGCACCGATGCCTCGCGGTATCAAACAGATCCGTTTCGGCACACTTTTTTTAACGGCTGTCATTTTGTTTAGGTTTACGTACTTGTAAGTTTTATTTGTAAAAAAAACTAAAAACGAGTAATACAAGAGGATAATTGAGTATACCGTTTTTTCTTCGGTAACCCCGGGTAAGCCCACTTCAATTCAGACTGGCCTTTTTTCCATTGGCAGTAGCAATGAGCACCGGCGAAAGCTAGGACGTAAACAGGCACACTGCGCGATGCACTAGCCTCATATCCGTGGTCTCGTAGTGTAAGCTGGCGTCCGGCTGAGGGCTAACGAAACGAATATCAGCGCCGTCCAATAGGCCTTGTGGCTCGGAATAGACTACGTTTTTACTGCGAAAAGTTTATAGCAGTTTGATAATTAGTAAATAAGCGGTTTTGAGCCTGTAATGATATTCTTTTTTTTCTTTTTTCGTAATTCTCCCTTGCAGTCTATCTACATATTTCACAAACTAGAATAAAGAATAGCGTTGAGTAAAACACACTGTAGACTTTAGTGAGTTGTAACTAACACACAGCTAGTATAATGTCGCTGTTTACCATAGAAATTGCGAAAGGTGTGTATATATTTGCATTTACAAGCATACTATAGTGCACTGGGCTTCAAAACGACACAACTTTCTTCTTACATTTAGCACGCCATTCGGTACGTTGACGTTTATTTTCAATCGCGTGTTCTGAGCCGTGAAGTGAACGTGAAGTTGAGTTGAATTAAACGGAATTGAATTAGGCCGCAACTCCGTCGTGTTAAGTGAAACGCTGTCACGTGATTCGTTCGTCACGTGACTGGTGTCACGTGGTCGTTCGGTCGGTGTTGATCGGGGGTCGGCGTGATCCCATTTATATTATCCGACCGACCTGGTTCTGATAGATCGACCAATCGCGTTGCATTTATCATACCTCAGTGCAATACAGATTCAAGCACATCACATCAGTCACGGTTAAGTAGGCCACGTATAGGATCGTGCTGGATCTTGCATTGTAGGTCCGGGTTCGAATACGCTCGCAACTTTCAGCAACTTTTCGCCAGTCTTTTCTTTTATCAAAAGTGACAAGTTCGTTACGAATTGTCACTTAATCAGCGAAAAACGATGACATAATTCCTTTTCCTTCAGCAGTGTAAAGGCGAATACAGAATGACGTAACTCAACTGTACTGAACCAAATTGAACTGACATCGTCTAGTTTTTGACCAACTGGCCAACGGGCAATCAGTAGTGCATTACAGTAAGCATCGTCTAACAGCGTACGTAACTAAGCGCACATGCGCTTCAGCCAATGACCAATGGGCTTCGCCCTGCTCTCCCATTGGTCAGTTCGTCAAATACTAAACCGTGTTAATTTAGTCCAGTTTAGTTACGTCGCTCTGTACACGCTCTAAATGATAGTGCTATGCGTTTACCGAACTATCGTTGTCGTCGTCATCGTCATCATTATCGTATAGATATCGAAAATCTGTTTAAAATAGTCTACAAATTGCAGTTAATTAAAACAATAAAAAATAAACCAAACTCAATTAAAACCTACAACAACGGCAACAGAGTCAATATCACAATAATGTTATCCGTAAGAGCTGAGAAGCTGCAAATAACAATAGTGTATATGCCTAACTGTCTTTCCACAACGCTCTAGCATAATGATAAAGTCTTATAAAGACTATGTTATTCAGGCGAGTCGTCTTGTGAGAAAGTTGCAGCTGATGTCGTCGATTCTGGGTGGTAGTGATGGTTGGAATAGTCTAGCACTGGAGGCTGCATAACGTGCACGGGATTCGACGTCATACGACTGAACAACGCGTCATCCGCTCTGGCAAACATGTCGGCAACTGGCGCCTGTATTGTTGACGTCGCAATGTCTTAAACGCTTGGACTTCCTCAACAAGGCGTCGATGCGGCTGCGATCTGAAGCACTGGTGAGACCGGACCACGCCGGTGAACAGTAGTGAATCTGGGCGCGAGTGCGAAACAAGCACGATGCGTCGCATACCGTGATCCCGCAACACGCGGAGTGCGTACATCATGCCCGAGCAAGACGACAGACTACGCTTACATGATGATCAGCTGCTGCAACTAGTCCGTCGTTGATGACGACGCCAGGGTCTGACAGTCTGGTAACTCGGGAAATCCCTGGAGTGGACACGACGACGACACGAGTGTCGTAAATTAGCGTTCGGTATACGGGAAATACCAAGCGTCGTTAAGCGCGCTGGTCATTGTTGCAAAGCGATTCTCTGCAGGGCACCGTCGAGGCACACAAATTGTAGGACTTAGGCCTAAAGGTGCGTTCTCACTGCGCGCGTTAACGCTCGTGGACCATTTCAATTGACTGTTCAATCAAGCCCTAATCCAAGCGCTACCTCACCCTAAAAGAGCGGATACATTTCAGATCGTCCACGCGCGTTAACTTGCGTCACGCGCGGTACGCGCGTTAACGCACGCAGTGAGAACGCATCTTAATGCTGACGTATCTAACGACCCGCTGCCATGCGGCTTCTGCGCTGCTGCGCCAACGCTTTGCCGCCGGAAACTACTCTAGGCGTGACCTTAGCAGTATCGGCAGGTACCAAAAGGTGCCGGCAGCTAATGCCAAGACGTGTCGTCGGACTTTTTTCTCGCCGAGTCGTGACTTTATCAGTAAGTAGATTTATAGGAGACCAGAAAGATTGGTTATAAAAAAGTTGGATTTGGCGACGAAAAAAAACGTATGAAGCACTGACGCGAATGTCTAAAGTAAGCACGTGATGTCTTATTAGATAGCGAAATTGCGCGGTAAGCAGCGGATGGGCATAAGGATTTTGCAAGGAGAGAGGGTGACGAACACCAATATTTCCTCCGCAAAATTGATTTATCTGTTTTGTATATGGCGCCTAAGGGAACAGGGGGAACACGAGAGCACATACTCAAACAGCTTACTTTATGACATTGAAAGGCTACACAATCTTTATTCTTTACATCAAATCTTGATTTGCCCCCGCTTGCCCCGCCCCAAATAATTCTGACGTGGTCCAACTTTTTGTATAATGAATGAGCGACACTTGTATAGCTTAAATTAATCGCCAAACTATCGAATCATGGGAACCAAATCATATCATTCAGGGCTATGCCCCCAGTAACATTCTGTCCACAATCAAAAGCCATCAGGACGGAAAACGGATTTTATGTCTAATAGCCAGCGTCAATCGAACACGGAACGACCCGGGGAAAGTCACACGCTTGCAGGATTTCACGTTTACTTCCTAGCCACGGCGCTTTTATTGCGTCCATTACACGTTTCGCCGCTTTCCCGCCGGTGCCTCATTATAGGATCGACCTTCGTTGAGAAGTCTCTCCGGCCGACAATTTACCGTTAAAAATCCGCCCCGCCCGGCGGCCGGCGGGCGAGACGGATTTTTATTGGTAAATTGTCGGCCGGGGGAAACTTTTTTGGCGGGCCATGCTATAATGGGGAGACATTTTATGGGCCCGGCGATATTTTAATAAGGAGAGACATATCAAGGTTCTTGTCTGTTAATTCACCTGCACCTAAATTAACCGCTGAAGTTAAGGTGAGGGCTAAGGTTAGGGGTAGCGTTAGCGACAATAATTCGGATGCGAGTGAATTAACGGACAAATACCCATATCAATTCTGTAATTATCTCTCCCCGGGTGAATTTTTTATAGGGAGACATTTTAATGCGACACCGGCCGGCCGTCAATCGACTTAAGCTGCTGCAGCAAATGCGACACGACTTGCAGTAATGTGACCGTAGCAACTAGTGCGAGACGACCGAGGGCTACTGCGTGGCGGCTCGATGGCGTAACGCCAGGGCGTTGAACTTACAAATTACGAGCAAGGGGTTCTGGGTTCGACTCCCGGTCGGGTCGCTATTGCGTGGTTAGTGGTTCCTATACTTGGATGGACGGGTAAACCACCTCGGTGGTATATGACGAACGCCAAGGTCAACTCGGCCTTTCATCCCTTCGGGGTAGCTAGGTAAATCGCGTACGACTGACCTGCGATGAGCTACAGTAAGCTTCAACCTCACATGCAGCAATGAGTTTGACGGACTGAGGGCAAAGTTGACCGCCTTACGGGGACGCTAAAAATGCAAGAAAAACGCACGTCTGAAATTTGCAGAAACTGCAGATTGCAAATGTGAAACGTAGATGATTAGAATAATTAACGACAAAACTACATTAAGCTCCGACTTTTGCAATGGAAAAGGGATTCGACTCCAACTCCTCAGACCTTTTTCGGCCCTACATTAATGGGATATGGCGAAACGTTATATGTACACGGTGTTTCATTAAAAAGGGACCCCTTTTTGTTTTTCTCATAATTCACTCAAATGATGATCAATTTACACAAAATTTTTAGCCTTTATAGCTGAAGAAATACTTATTCAAAATATTGCAACAAAAATGGCAGTTGATTGAATACTCTTTGTTAGTTTGACGAAATGCTGACATCATAATGTGTCACGGGTACAAGCTTGATAATCTCAATTGGTGCTGTCAGTTGCTATCCAGCTTCGATGGTGAACTTAATCTGGTTCGCTAATGAAAAATGTTTATCATGTCAGCACTCAGCAACACGGGAACATGAAATCAAGCGTCTTGCGATCCAATAACGCAACAATTTTGCAAGCTCGGTGTGCTAGTGCACTGTCTTGCTCGAACATGTGAAATTCTAACTATCCCCACAGGCACGTAAATGCGATCGCTTTGCACGTTTTTTGTGGCTGCAACTGTAAAACTTCAAAAATTTCTCATCAGCGAACCAAATTTTTCACCATCGGAGCAGGGTAGCGATACACAGCACCAGTTGAGACTATCAAGCTTGTACCCGTGACACACTATGACGTTAGCATTACGTCACGACTAGCAAAGAATATTTAATCAACTGCCATATATTGTTGCATTATTTTGAATTAGTATTTCTTCAGCTATAAAGGGTAATAGTTTGTGTAAATTGATCATCATTTGGGTGAATTATGAGAAAACAAAAAGGGGTCCCTTTTTTGAAACACCGTGTATATAAGCCCTGAGCTGCCCCAGTGGGGTCCGGGCACAGCCCCGGTCATACATTCAATTTTACGTTTTTTGGGTGTCACAATCGTATCTGGTATCTACGTTTTTAATGATTTTTGTGCAACGTTTTTTGGTTTCTGTAAATGGGTGGAGGTTAAATTGAATTATCGAACCCAACAAACCTCGTATCTATCGAACACCTATCTTGGATAGGGCTAAAAAACCGCAGGTTTTAAAAAATAGGTTTTAGGTTTTTTAAGGTTTTAAAAGGTTTTCAAGGTTTTAAAAAATTTAAAAGTCTTTTGGGGTTCACTTTGGTGTCCGACGAACACCGTGCACAAAATCACGACCCAGAAAAAACATTTTATACACCCTGTCCGTCACAAAATCACATTGCTTTCTATAAATTACAGCAGGATTAAGTAATCAAAAATCACGATTGAAATATTTTTAGAGATATAATTTGTAATAAACTTCACAACAAACAAAAAACTTTTAAAAAACCTAAAAATTAAACTTTTGACTTTTCCAGCCATTTTTTAGTTTTGCCCTGGCTACGTTTTTGTACATCGTTAGACGTAGTAATTAGATAGATGTGTCGTGTTCGTGTCCAAGATCTCACACCATTGTCACCACTGACACCAGGTGCTGGTCAATCTAATTTTCAAGCTGACCGACTCGGCGGACATCAGAGGATTTTAAAAAAAAACTCAAAAGTTTTCTCTGCGAGGTGGTGCTTTTAGGGAGGAGCAGTAGGACCCTTTCTTGCCAATCTCTGTCACAGTGGAAGTCTGGGGAGAGCTGCAAACTTCCGAACCAAGCCTTAAATTTGAATTTGGTGCATTTTGGCGACACGGAGCAGTTCTGCAAAAGTGATAATTACCAGAAACAATTTTCGAGAAGTTTTGGAACTGATTTTCGTCTGGTTGACAAAAGGGCGGGGGCGCATCCCCTAAACGACTGGTGCATGTAGATCTATAAAAAATTCTTTCGCCTCCCCCTGTCCCTGAACCGACTTACAGCTGTCGTGCTGATTAACGGCAGGCGGTGCGTCTGTCAGTCGTTCGTTTTTTAGCTCATCAGTAACGTCACGAACCACGACACGAGTGTAATGTTTGCCTGACCGACCGGCCCGGCCATCCTAACTGCTGTCTAGGGCTGCGCTATCCCAGTAATTTGTCACCAGAGTACTCGACGGGTAGTGAGTAATTGGGTACGTAATTTACACATCTCGCTCGTTAACCGTAAACTCACTTCAAACGCGCTCTTATGCTAGTAAACAGAAAAGAAGAAATGTTTGAGAGGGCGTCCAAAGCACAGACAGAAGGTGTGTGCTGGTTTTGGGATAGTATGCAAAATGTGATATAAAAGATTAGGATTTGTTTTGCATAGGGGCTTACCGGTACATTTAAATTGTATAGTTGAAGGAATACTACTCGAATACTTGCTTAATAAATAAGTAAGTAAGTAAAAATTTTAAGAACCACCCATAACAGGTATGTAGCTAAAACTCTAACTGCATTTATTTCCTAGTCGTACACCATGACCTGAATCAGGATATTGTGCTAATTATTACACAGATATAAAACTATTTATTGTGTACCGGTACATTATAATGTAAATTTTGAACGTAATCAAAATCATAATTTTATAGGCCTGTAAGCTTATTCGGCATTTTAAAAATCTGCATTTTGAATTAATATGTTTAATATTTTGTTACAAAATTAAACATTTTACGTCAGTAATCGAGTGCAAAATAATTCATAAGTCTAACTTGAGATTATATTGGACCCCAGTATAAATCAGGTACTCAAATACTCGGAACTTCCCTACTGATATCCACAGTTGGAGTGACTGGTCGGTGATTAATGTTGTTGGTCAGTCTCTGTAGCCGCTACCGTGCGTCATTCTGCCCCACTGCTCTGAAGCCAACTGACGCACGCATTTCGACAACTGCACGCCCAGATAAAAAGCACCATATTTTACTTACTTACCCCCGTGTAGACAACTTGTTGTGCCGATTGGACTCACTAACGACTCGCATATGTTAGCTGCTTATGTGCATAGAGTTCATATGCATTTGCCTCACAGATGAACAATAGTGTGTAGCATTGACAGGGATATTCCTAATCTTTCATACCCGTGTTCGGGGACGCCAGCACGTTTTGGAAAGTGCTATTTATAAGCAAAGCCATAGAACGCTAAGCACACCACAGCACGATGGCGCTAAGCGGCCCGAGCTTGACAGTTTTTTCGTGTACTTTTTGAACGATTAATAGTAACATCATTTTATTATTATTACGGTTTTTAATTCAATTTAGGGGCTTTTATCTGTATGCGGTAACAATCAGTGGAAGTTGCCCTTATTTAACAAGTGACAATCGCTCAAGCGTTACACGTAAATAGACACAGCCACAGTAATACACAGGTAATTCACAGAACCACGTAAAAGGCACAGCTAGTTATTAACAAGATTATTTATAATTCTAAAGACTCGTAATAAAAAAAACTTCCGATAAAGTTTCATGGGGCGTTTTCTTAACCGACGTATGACCTTGAAGTCGCAAGTTACGAGTTTGACAAGAGGCAGAGCTTGCAGAAAGCCACAGTCTTGCTGATACCGCTTGGAGCAAATTACTACGAATTCCAAAATCGTTCGTAAACGTGTCGAATTTTACTATGTTAAAAACCGCAAGCGTCGAACGTTCACCACTGACCGGAAATTGGCGCAGACAAGTGAAAGAGACTCGCTAAATCAAAGCACGGTGCTTGCGAGTTAAAGAGGGACGGACGAACGGAAGGATATTATTAATCGGTCGAACGCCGAGCAGATGGACAGACAGACGTAACAGCCGTGACATGCGGTAAATTGTCGCCCAGTCACCAGCCCGCTGCGTGACCGATTGTGTGACGGTTTCTGTCGTACATTACGCAGCCTTTAATGGCCCTGTTGACGATTCATGTGCATGGCGGAAAGTGAATAAGTGAGTAGTCGATGCTGTAAAGGCAGACAAGTAGATCGTGCTTGGTCTAACAATTTTCGACGTAGATTCAGCCCTTGTTACATACTAATGTAAAATAAACTAGAAATTTGGGGCAAAGCCCAACGTGAGTCCGCCCGGCGCCCTAAGTCCGATTGGGGGAAATTGAAAGGGGGGTAAAGAGGGGGGGGAGAATTTCCCCGGCATCAAAGTCACGTAGCCCGAACTCA
>Ga0209367_1001779_pt1 | contig 27375 bp, 12 predicted proteins | sample WorMetLIZISLAND2_FD_187412 | JGI IMG/M metagenome (GOLD analysis project Ga0209367, IMG submission 187412) | Marine gutless worms symbiont microbial communities from Max Planck institute for Marine Microbiology, Germany - Olavius geniculatus... ...
GATGTTATTGTACAGTTGCTAAAAACTAAATGCCTTCCAGTATTGTTGTATTGTTTAGAAGCTTGCCCTCTAAAGAAATCTCAGCTTAATGCCGTTGATTTTGCCCTCAATTGCGCCTTTAGGAAAATTTTCTCCACGCGCTCTCAGGAAGTGGTTGAAATGTGTAAACTGGTATTCAGCTGCCAAACGCCATCCGATGCAGTGGCTAACAGAAAGTGTAAATTTTTGAGTAAGTTTATCGTGTCAGATAATGTGTTGTGTAACGTGTTTAAGAATGTGGCAATGAAGGAACTGTTGGCTATTGAGAACAATGCCAGTCATTAGTTTGTTTTTTTAGTTAAGTTGTTTATTTTTTCTATTATCTTGTATTTTCTTTTGTGCTGTCAGTGTTCTGACGAATAAAGTTGTATATAATAGACAGCAAGCATGTTGGTAAACAAAATACCCTTTCAACCAAAAATGCAGTATATGATCTGTACGATGCCACACTTTGTTAGATCTGTTTCTTTGGATATCTGGCGTATTAAACGATATGTTTGTTTTTGGCCTTTGTGGTTTAGCAAGTCTACCGTTTCATGCACAGTGATTACGTTCTCTTCAGTACGTGTATGCTTCACTCTGACGGTCTCATGTCTTTGGTCGGTGCTGCATGTTTTCCGAATTTCTTTTAATAACATTCTCACTCTTTTTGTGTTGCAGTTTATCTTCAAAAATTCTGCCAGTATTCTCAGAAAACTATTTTTTTGAACCGGTGCAAGTTCTTCATCAGAGCCCTGTCTCCACTGCTAAATGGCACATTACATCACTGGTATATCGTCAGTATATTAAAACATATTATTTACGACAATATCATCTGCTTTTGTTTACAAACATCATAAATGTATTTAAAACTAAACACAATTTAATTTTTGTATGATAATTAGTACAAATTGTATCATAAGATAATTTTTTGCATATGTATTATAGTGATTTTAGTTATTTTTGAACATTTATGTTTCACATAGTAGTGTAACAGCACAGCTAAAAGGTGGTGGGGTATTTAACAACTACCTAATTGTTAATTGTCCACAGTATGTGCTAATAAAAGAATTTTGAAAATCGGTTAATATTTGGCAAAGATATAAAAATGACAAAGAAATTAATAAAATAAACCAATAAGTGCTAAATCTAAAGTTGCTGACGGCAGTTTGTAGCGTACTACGGTTACTACCAATATAGTATCTACGGTGAAAAAGTGTAAAAAGTAAGAAAATACTAAAGAAACTTTCTGTATTTATTGTCGCATGCAACAAGCTACAATATGCTTCCTTTGACCTCTGCATGAAGTGGACAAACGTGAGTCGAGTCGGGTATCCTTCCTTGCGAATCTTAACCGTCTCTAGGACTCCGGTGTATCGCAGCTGCTGTAGCACAAGCTGAGCGTTGAAACTGTCCGCAGACTTGTCAGCATTCGGTTTGATGCAGCTGCGCCAGCATCCCAGGCAGACGACACAATTATTGCACTGCAAACAACTTGGCGTGTTTAGACATGTAAAAGTCACCGTTAGACGCAACCTACATTTTTCCTCTTCACATTCGACTTTTTTCCATTTTCCATTCAACTTTTCTCTTTCCATGACTTTTTCAATTAGAAAGAAACTAGACTACTAGAGTATAACCCCCTCCTAATACGCCACCAAAATGCACATCAGTGGTCGCAGCGTGAGTAACTCCTGACTTTTCTTCAATAAGTTAATTTTTCGGCGAGTTTCTGGAGATTGTGCCACATCCACAAAATAAACTTTAAACAACCCCCGGAACAAGTAATAATATGTCTTACCGTACGAAGTGCGGTTGAGCAGCTGACAGTCGACTCATTAAAGTATTGAGCGAATTCTACGCACCAACGACAAACGCGATCAAACAGGAGAATAACACTTACTCTAGCTACCAAACAAACTCTTTCAAACGACTGACTGACTACAAGATAATCGAACTAAACAACGGCCGAATATCATCATCATTGCAAAAGTATCACCTACTCAGCTTTTTTTTGTTATATCTTCCTGGAACATGCTTAGATTTGCACAAAATTTTCAGGGGATGTTTATTATGAAACACGTATTCCGAAAATGAAAAAGGTAGACATTCTTTGCTACCGGTGACATGATGCTAACATCATATTTTCATGTTTGTAAATTACGGGTTTTACCGCTAAAGACTTTGATGAAAAGACAAAAAGACATTGATGAAATGTTAAAACACATCAATTGGTTATTGTGTTAAATGGCCCAAAAATTATGCTAATTTATTACACAATTTTTTATTATGAACTGTTTCCATGGTTTATCTTCTTGGCTCAGTGCAAGATCCTCAACTTTGTTGATGCTGGCAAATGTACGCACACTGCATCACTGCGTGGATGACAACTTGCCCACTATCAGTTAAACGGCTTAGAACTGCCATTCATGTTAATTATTTTTATTTAAAAGTTTTATTCATTCAATATTTCATTGTCTGTCCATTGTAAAGAAACATGTAGCACAAATTTGCGGCTACATAACCCTTGCTGACTCGCAAACATTTTATCAGATGTCTGTCTTCAATGGTAAAAACCATAATTTACAAATGTGAAAATATGACGTCAGCATGTCATCACCAGTAGCAAAAAATACTTAACTTTTCCACCGGTAGAATACTTGTTTCCTCCTAGACATTGGCTGAAAATTTTATGGGAATCTGAGCATTTTCCATGGAGATATAAAAGGAAACATAAGTGAGTTTTTTCTGAACACAGTGTAAATATAAAGTCAATTTGCAAAGGTCTAAGTGTAACCTCAAATGTGTCAGCAATTAAATACTTCTTATACAAAAAATTTGCTTGCCAAACTTAAACTTTCGGCAATTTTCTGTTATTGAGTTAAGGAGAGGGGCATGATCGTCCAGTATGTGGCATGTGGGACAAAAGGACAAACAGTAAAAAAGCAACGCTTGATGAGGTGAGACTTATTAGCACGAAATTTCCAAAACTGTTGTGCCAATAAGACGACCGTTTCCTCACCTTGAACTGATTTGCCAACGTTTTCATAGCTTTTGAACCGCCGCCGCCAGCGGTCTCCGAGATCGGCGCCAACTTGGACAAAGGTTTCCGACTACAACAGCAGACAAGCTCTAATGATATCACTAATTAAAGCCAATTTTACATCGTCGGACAAAACGAGACCGTCCCAAGATGTCTTGCATTTTGAAATCTCACACGTTTTTCTGTGTCTTGCCTATCGTTTGGCAGTGCCGACTGTCGAATAAGTAGGCATCTCAAACGTGCCTACTCGTAACAGGCGCCTCTGAAAACGGTGTTTTAGAGGTGCTTCATAAATACACAGATTGACTAAGCAATTTAACTATACATTTAGCTCTAAGTGAAGCAAGCACATACCCGGAGTTGGTTGGTGGACTCGGGCCGAACTGACTGACTCGCTTTCCGATGTCGTTTGAGCTGCAGGACGGCATCAGTTCCGGCAACTGCTGAAACATCTGAGACTTGCGATGAAACCGTCTCAACGTCGCCTTCGCTCGGCTGCAATTAGTACACGCTGGCACATAAACAATGCTTAGACTGAGAGCTATCGTAGGTATACAGTATCGATCATTGCAGTGAAGTGTAATGATGTTAAGCAACTGAACACAGACAGTAACCACACTTCATAATAATAAAGACTAATAGTTTCAACGTTTTAAAAGAATTTTCTAACGTTTATGTCACATCTATTCAACAAATACGTTCGAGAATAAACTAGCTTTAGATGACACTCTGCAAATTTGCAAACTGCAGCAGCAGCAGCCTGCTTCTTCTTTTCTCAGGAGCTTGTCGTCGACGTTGCCGTCGTCACGAAACTATTAGTCTTTATTATTATGAAGTGTGGTTACTGCCATGCCGCTCGATCCGTCCTGCGCGCGTCGCTGTGCCGTCGCCAAGCCAATATTCAGTGGACGCAGGTCGATCTCCACTGTTCTAAGCCACGACTGTCTGGAACAGCCTGGCCTTCGTCTCCAATCTGCAGGACTGTATGAAGTGCAGGCCTACAGAGCTTGGTAGTGGTCTGAGTAGTACTACTCGGTTGAGATGGTCAAAGAAGCACAGACAGCAACTCCCGGACAGTGTCTGACCGCAGTGATCGTCCAGTATGGGCAACGACCTAATGCACGCAATGACTGGTATATAATCTGCACTGATGTAAAACTGGTCGTACCTGACTTCAAGTTGTCCAAACTCAGAGAGCGGAGAGAACAGTTCATAGACGAGCGAAGCATCAGCCTGGCGCATGCATCTCATTATGCTGTCACTCAGCGTGTCTCGATTCTTCTCTAGAAATCCGTCCACGTTATATGTCACCTAAACACGTTCAACTGACCATTGTCTTCAACATTCCAAAATGCAGCTCCAGATTCATTAAAAAAAGAAATAGCTGGCCATTTTATAGACCACGTCATTTATGTTCTAAATGCATAATAATAAGTAAACAAATTTTTCAAAAATATTTTAAGATGTGTTAAAAAACAGAACATCAAGAAAAACGAAAGTCTATATGCACATTAGTTTCAATGTTTCTCATAGATTTTTATTCGCTTTTCTATGTTGTGACTTACTCCAGATATCCAAAACATAAGCCACAGAATGACATAGCCTGTAGGCCTACAAGTTAGAGTATCACATGCAGCATGGCAATAGAAACAGAATACAGAAGTAATGCAATGCTACAGAACTAGCCTGTCCAGCAAAATGTTGTATCGTGAACTCTAGACTCCGTCCTTTCGGCGTCTTGAACTCAGACCGCTTGGAAAAGTTCTTTATCAGTTTGTCCTCAAATGACTGATCCGTGCCTTGTGGGAATCTGCTTTCATCATCAAGCAGACTGAACATGCCGCAAGACTGCAACGAGCACAGCGTGCAATAACAGTCGACCAGCGTTTAAATTTATTCGATACAGCTAAAAGTATCAAAAATTACTTTTAAAAATACAGATCACCGTTGCTACGACTTGCAGTTGCCGCCTACCCAAAATACGAAATCAATAATTAATAAATGGCTCATCAATTACTTCTGTGAAGAGGAACGATGACATGATAAGGTTTCTCTACACCATTGTGTTTTCAAGCTGAAATAACATATGGGACAGACAAGCAGGCTGCAGCAGATGAATAAACGAACAGACGAACGGGAAAAAACCTTAATGCGGCTAATTATTACGACGACGGCATAATAGCAAACTCGTACGAACCCCGAGGAAGAGGTCAAGAAGTGGCATATTGTCGACGTAAGAGATATCATTGCCCGAGACACCCTCGCGTGCATACTCCTCGAGCTCCCAGCGGAAGATATGTTCATTGAAGAAGCACTGCAGCTGCTCGTTGGCAATGTTGATGCACAGCTGCTCAAAACTGTTGAGCTCAAAGTTCTCGAAGCCGTAAATGTCCAGAATGCCAATGGTCAGGTCCACCTTCGGACTGCAACGCACGACCAGATCACATTATGCACAAAACAAACAAACACTGAATTCATAACGACATCAGCAGAATCAAACTAACAGTATAACTAATAAGCTAAAATGTCGCCAATCCTTGAAGCTATGCCATGCTGCCGTCCAGCTAGTCTGTTATGATGTAGTATATTGTTACTTTAGTTGTGACGGGTATTATTCAGTGTCGCTAAAATATTTTTATTTCATGTAGTTTTTGACATGCCGTGTAATGTTATACAACAGGCTATAAAACAAATTGACACATTAATCTTTAACAGACATTTTGCTGCTGAGAACGATGTTGATTTGATAGACAATCCAACTGAAGAGTCGACCATAAAGCGCCTTCGCTAACGCGTCACGACCGTCGTTTGCCTGCGCCTCTGTTTTCAAGCTTGTCACCGTTTCCGTAGCACCTAAACAAAAAGCCATTATGATGAAAACAAGTAAGTAAGTAATGTAGATTTAAAGGCGCGGAGGCGGTGGGTGAGCTAGTAAAATAAGAAGTGAAAATGTTTGCGCTGATGGGTAAGTAGGCAGAAAGTGTGTGTACTTTTATGCATGTCCGGAAAAGTGTAAAACAAATTGATATGCAAATTATTCGTATTGCACGAAACAAACAGCTTCGATTGCTTATTTTCAGTCTTTAGCATCAGTAACGCTACTGACCGCCGACAGTGCTGACAGTTGAGATTAACGCTTCTGTCAGTTTCTCGTAATCCACCGCCAACAGTTTAGACACTGGCAACAAACAGTCACACAAACCAACAACTAGAAATAAACACATTATGTCGGCCCAGTGCCGACATGTTACGCGGCTCTCTACTTCACCTTTGATCCATCAAATAGAAAATTTGCATGTTGTTTTTAGCGAGGAGCCGTATAAGACAGACGGACAACAGACAAACAGAATAACGTACAGACGGACGGCCAAAGCCCGTGATGCGGCCTATTAAAACGACCGCATAACAATGCTATTCACAATGAGAACGACAACAAAATCGTCTTATGACCTGGAAAAATGGGCGAGAGAATACCATCAGCATAGTCAGTTTGAGCAGTCTTTGCACTTTTGGCGACGCCGACGACTACTTTAGCATTTAGTAATCTGATATGAATATAAAATTTTGAATGCATGAAAACGAGCAACGACGACGTCATGCAGGAAAGAGAGGACCAGAAAGACGCCGCTGCCTAATGCCAACTTAAACAGAGTGCAGCCATAATAAAATCCCTAATCTACTGAGACAACCACTGATGCAAGCAACGGAAAATGAAGTCCGTAATGCAGGAGAATACTGAGTCAGTACTAGAACGTCATATTTATCTCAACTGTTCAACTGTTCAACAAAAAAAAAACGTAAAACCATAAACACTTTGGCTGCATATATTGGCAGAGTTTTTTTTACATATTCACAGTAACATAATGAGAAATAGAAAGTTAGGACCGCCAATGTGCACAGTAATAACAAGCGTGCGAATGAGAGGTCTGACCAAGCACTAGTGCGTCGTCGTTTGCGACAAAGACGCCGTCAGTCTGTGGGTCTGTTCTGAACTCGATGTCTGATATATGTAGCACCGCCGCCAGGATCGCCATTATGCCGTCTTGCTGCTGTATGGACACAAACAATGGAACTCACATTCACACGTGAAAATGTGAAACACGTTACACTTAGATCGGCAATCACAGTTTTGCATATATGAACAGGCCTAACCTTGATCACGGTAGTGTAGAGTGGTCACACTGAACTCTTAAAACCATGACTGTCCTTCACTGCAATGAAAAGGCTTATTCCTTTGGTAACAACCAAGTTCTTATTTAAGACATTCAAATATCTCCAAAATCTCTGCATAAACTGGGAACTCGTTTTGACCAGAAATGGTATGACCAGATATGCGAAACCTCTTCCGTGAAGCCGACGTCATTCATAATTGCGCACACGGTATCCCACATTTCTTTGTATTGTTCCTTCTCAGAGCTGTCCGTGAACACTGAACCTCCAGTCACTGGCCGGATTATTCTGTTTCACACCAAGACAATACCGACACTACAGTAACGTGTCAACAACAATACGACATATTCATACCATCGGTTATAGAGAATGTCACTTGACTTACAGCAGTAAAATACATTACATTATTAGTGAATGGACGGACGAATAAAAAGACGGACATGCATAACCCGTGATGCGACCTATTCAGACGTCTGCATACAATATTAGTTTTATGCAATTTATCTTTCATATATTAAAGATAAGATAACCCCTTCAGATCGGCAATCAACCAACCGATGATCTTCCGGTTTCTTCAGCAGATTCGCTTTCATTCGCTGCTCGTCCAGCCCAGCGAACAAGTAATAGAAAATGTGAAAATTCTTCTCTCCTTCATGCTGACTGACGACTCGAGATTTCTCCAACAAATACTCGGACAACTTTGCTAGAAAATTGTTCACACAATAATCAGCTATAAATATACAATTACAAGCAATTTGAGAAAAGCTCACGTGACGCGCGATAGCAGCGGTCCTGCCACTTTGCCACTTTGCCACTTTGCAATAAAATAATAATAATTTTATACGATTCACTCTTAAAATGTGTGTCGCTGCCCGAAATCGCTAACAAAATTGGGGGTTCAAGGTTATTCAAAATCATCGATGTTGACACTTTAAGAAGCTCATCACTAGTGCTTGTTATTATAAGCAGAACGTCTGTGCTTACCTGCAACTGTTTAAATGCTAGACGAGGCAATATCGGTAAAATAGCCACTTTTTAGAGAGGTACCCCTCTTTTACGCTTGCTTGCGCAGGCCTCCTTGGACCTAAGGGGTCGGGACTTAGACAGCTAAAACCTACGCTCAATGCTCAAAATTACATATGTAGGTTGCCTTAGACTATCTCCAACCATTTCGTCGCAATTTACTGTTAAAATGTGCGCTGCAGCCAAACACTGCAAAAATTCAACAAAACCCCTTTTTGGGGAGTTTCAAGGTCATTCAACGTCATCGATGTTGACAAATCTAAAAAGCCCGTCACCAGTTATAACAAGTTATGATGTGCAGCATGTTTGTGCCTATCCGCAACCGTTTTCACGCTACACGAGATAATTGCGGTAAAATAACCACTTTTTAAAGGGATAGCTGTCTTTGACGCCTGCCTGCGCCAGCCTCCTTGAACCTAGGAAGTCGGGACTTGGACTGCTAAAATCTACGTTTAATGCTGAAAATTTCATATGCAGGTTATCTTGGTCTATCTCCAGCCATTTCGTTGCAATTCAGTGGTCAAATGTGCGCTGCATTTAAAAATTGCAAAAAATTCACTAAAACTCCCTTTTGAGGGGTTCAAGGTCGTTCAAGGTCATCGACGTTGATAAATCTAAAAAGCCTGTCACCAGTGCTTGTTATGACAGGCAGCATGTCTGTACCTAACTGCGACCGTTTTCACACTACAAGAGCCAATATTAGCAAGATAACATCTTTTAAGGGGGTACCCCTCTTTTGACGCCCTTGTTCGAGGAGAGCACCCTCCACCCACGGGCACGAAATTTTGTCACTAAAAATTTATACTTATAAAAAAATCTTTCGAACGAAGTCAACAGATACTGTTAATGACTGTATGCTAGTGTTCAATTGCTCCAGAGCAGAAGACGTAATTCTTAAAAGATAACTTAAGTTCCTAGCTACCGACGCAAGCATAGATAACTTAATCTGTTATCAAACGTTTGCAAACGTTGATTTAGTTGCCTTGAAACGTTAATTATAAACTTTGTTGAGCGACAGTGTTAATTTCTGTTTCACACGAGTTTGATTGGCTCTTAAATATTGCGTGCTTATTTTGTTGACAATGTTGTAGGCCTATGGTCTTGCGCATGAAGTATTCTGATCGCATTGATTGACTTTCTCTTGCATGCGTGCCACGCATGTCTGTGTGTTTATTTTGAATTGTTATTATTATTGTTTATATTTTTGTACTGCCAACATTTGGTGAATAAAAGTTGTGTAAAAAATTAGAGTCCTTGGGGCAGCCCACAGTAAAGATTTCGTGATCCTAGTTTGCACAGTTTTGATACAGATCACGAGTGTGACAGACAGACGTACGTAGGGACGGACGGACGGACAGACAGACGGACGCCTAGACGTTGGCTAAGACGCGCGATGCATTCTGCTATCGCGCGTAAAAAGTAATGATATATTAACTAATAAAGCGATTACGCTATTATGTCTATTACCGTATTACGACAACATATACAGTAGGCCTATGTTACTGTATTATTTAGAAAAATTAGACATCATTCGCACTGAATGATAAAGAGCACTCGTTTTTTTCGCATTCCTTCATCGATTGTTTAACACAACACAACTGGATTAAAATGTGTAATTTAGTGCAGCAAATAATCTTCAGAGCCATTGGCATGTCACCGCGATCTCATCAGCTGTCACGTTCCACGTTCAATCAATGTAAGCATTAAGCAATGAAGATGAGCAAAAATAGTAAACAGCTATCTGTCACTAAATTTCAAATTTGTTATATAAATAATGTAACATTGTAATACCTCCTTGTAACTGTCCTTTGCTGTCGAACATGAGTTCGATGTATTTGCCAAAACGACTGCTGTTGTAATTCATAACGGTCTGTGCATTGCCGAAAGCTTCCAACAACGGATTAACCTGCAGTAACAATATGAGCTTCATCAGTGAAACAATATCACGTAAAATACTTTTAACTTACGCCAGTAACACAAACAACATCTACAGCACACAGACGGCAAGTCCAGCTATTTCACAATATTCTGGCACAATATAAGAAATCTCGTTTATTCAAATACGCACTCAAAAGAGAAAAATAGTGACCTTGATAATGCGATCGTGAAGGTCATTGTGATCATCCTGTTGACACAAATGTGATATGTGTTGTATCATTAACTTTGTGCTCTCAGTTTTACCTAAACATCATAATACCACTGTACGTTAATTCAAATGTAATCGTAATAATTAATTCCCGTAGCCATGACCAAATTATTAGACTGAATAATCTTCAGAACACATATTTAAAACAAAAAGCTAAACTTTGTGACTGTAATTAAATGGAACTTTGCAAAAGTATTTAAACTAATTGATTTAGGCTACGCAACAACCGATGGCTTGGCGGCATAACGGTAGCCCCCCCCCCTATATAAGACGTCGGACTTACGCCTAAAAATGCTCGTAGGTTTGACTCTCAGTCGGGTAACTATTAATTAATTATTACTTGTATAGATGACTGCCTGTGGACAGGTAAACGATTTCAGTATGTAGCCAACAAGGCTTCCATCCCACTGAGGTAGATGAAACAAATGTCGGCCTGCTTGCCCGGGGTTAAGATAAAGTGCGTTCACTCGTGTTGGCTGGCAGTATGGCAGATGGCGCTATGTAGCTCTTTGAGATGAACTCTCATAAAGAACAATGCATACTTTTAACCTTTTTTCTGAACAGAACTAAAAAATGAATTTTCTTTAATACAAGATAATGTTCATACGAACACGGAGTATGTCCAATGCATTTTGACAGTTTATATGTCCGTATAAATATAATCAGTGAGCTGTTTAGACCAGTAGGAATAAATCAAACAGTTTAATTTCAAATTGTACAGCAGCAATGATCCTTTCATCCTTCTGTATTATTTTAACTAAACAATAAACATTGTCAGTTACGAGACCATTCGATTCGTCACCAGCGCTTTACTATAGGCCCAAAAGGTCCATCGTCACCATGCGTCTATCTTGCATCGTTATGGAGATACGGCGCCTCAAAGATGATGGCGTCACGAGTTTGACCTTTTGGGGTCACGTGACGTCATCGGTCACGTGACCATTTGACTCGCGGGGTCGACTTTTTATGGGTGGTCCATAGTGACCATGCGTCTATCTGGCACCATCATGGAGATATGGCGCCTCAAATATTTGACGCACAGACGTGGACAGAGAAAGAAAGATGGAAGAAGGAAAAGAGAAAGAGAAAAAGGAAGGAAAAGAGAAAGAGAAGGAAAGGGGAAAAGTGAAAAGGGAAAAAGAAGGGGAAAGGGACGGAGAAAAAAGGAAGGTAAAGGGAAGGGAAAGGGAAATGGAAAGGGAAAGGAAAAAAGGGAACGGGAAAGGGTAAAGGAAAGGGGAAAGGGAAGCGAAAGGAAAAGGGAAAAAGTACAGGGAAAGGAAGAGGAAAGAAAAAAGAAAGGAAAAGGAGAAGAAAAAGGAAAAGGGAAGGTAAAGGGAAGGAAAAGCGGAAGGTAAAAAGATGTGGAAGCAGAAGGGAAAAGGAAAGAGAAAGGAAAAGAAAAAAAGGGGAAGAGGAAAGGGCAAGGGAAAGCGGAAGGGAAAGGAACAAAGGATGGAGAAGGGGAAGGGAAAAAGGAAGGGAAAGATAAGGTGGAAAAAAGATAGCTTAAGAAAAGTTGGACGCACGGACGCACGCACGGACGCTCGGACACTCAGGTGATTTTATACTCTGTCCAATGCATAGCACTGGACAGACAAAAAGTGACAACGCAGTTATAGGACCTATTACAACAGGCTGTTACAAGCGCTGTGAGCATAACGCAAAAGCAATAGCGAGACAGAGAAACCTGCGCCTGATTCGCCGCTGACAACGCAACATTGACTGACGGCATTACGCAACATGTTCTGAAACGCCGCGTCTGAGATTGCGTAGATGTGAGGTGGAAGACTGCTGCGAACTCCCACCTCCGTGTACTGTCGACATTTCTACAACGGTTTAATACACATGAATTATTATTATGATTCAATATGACAAATTTAGCATTGCACAAAATTCAGAAAAAAACATGAAAGTAGGCTACATGGTACGAGCCAATGTTAAAAACGTGCGATGTGCGATAAAAGCTTAAGAAGACAGGAAGTTAATAATAAGCAAATGATAAGCAAAGTTACTGAGCACTAATATGTTTATCTGAACTGTTCAGTAAAAAAATAATTATACACACCTCGGTTCCGTATATTGGCAGAGTTTTGTACGGATTTACGGCAATGAGTATATCACCAATGTATGTCTGCAAACAATCAGAAACAGCTCGTTTATCTTTAATTAATAAAAATCAAGCATATATTGCAAAACAACAAATCTACAAACACGTACCTGGTAAGCAAATTATAAGGAACAAACTTAACAATAACCAGTATAATGCTTCTTATTCTAATTTTAATTCATATTTTGTCATTTTGTGCTTATCAGTTTAAGTCTTCGTTATATTACAAACTAGCCGACGCTACTGTTGGTTTTTAACACACACTTTAAGTAAGTATGCAGTATTAAATTGGTAATATTGTCACCTACACATAAAAACGTTAGTCCATAGACATTATTTTAACAAATGATAAAAAAATCAGTTAACAGTGCATTCAGACAAAATACACAAAAAGCTGTTAAAATGTGTGCTCAACCAGATCGTTGCAAAAATAACAATGCAGAATCACTAACTAAATATCTCCTTTAATTGGTGATTTTTAGCCAATTCTTTGAATACGTTAGTAACAAATAAAAAGCTATACACATAGCCTCTCAACGCAAAGCTCAGTGTAAACATGGCTTAATTACATAGATGACGTCTTTGTTGTATCTAGCTTGCAGTTCTTGCATCAAACTGGTCTCTTCAAGCTCTGATAAAGTTGCTAAGTCGTCGGTGCTGCCGCTTGCCATCATCATTTAATACTACAAACCACTCACTACATACAACACGTAGCCAACAAATAAGATTGTAATACTAGAGGCAAGCTAGTCGCTGGCAAGGACCCGCACCATGCACAAATTTAAAATAGTCAGTCCGTCAGATTATCAAAAATATTTTATGGATTGCGATCCGCAAACCGACACTCTGTAATTCGCAAACTTTAGCTTAATTTTTAAATTAAAACTAAAGCCACTGAATAAAATCACTTTCCGGCACGCGCCGTCGTTTGACGCCTCTTCTGCAGAGAATCCTCGCGAACATACGTCACGAAAATTTCACATCGAGAGAAATCAGACTCCCTGGGCTACACTTTTGTCGCTGACCGTGTTAAACTTTATTTTCTGTTACGCAGTTGTCTCAAAAAAAAATCCAGGCAAAAAATCCAGCCAAACCAAACAGCAAATAAATTTTGGCATCTCAAGGTCACGTATTTTATGGTCACTGGAAAGCCGATAAGCCTAAGGTGCTTCATTTTTCTGCATTGGCCTTAGGTTCGGAAGATATGGCTACCGAAAGTAGGTACCGACTAAAGTTACAATTATTAAGCATCCTATTGTTGTTTGAGACCCCCTCACCACGGAACCCCGACGAATATCCGCATAAACCTCATACCGTCTAAAAGCAAAGTACACAGGTCAAAGTTTTTGCTACTGAAAAAAGTATGGGTCTGTCTTCCTTCAGATTTTCGTGGTGATCTCCAAAAACGCTCATTTGTATAGCGACGTGCAGAATAACCATTCAAGATTGTCCAATGTCTATGATTTTTGCATCAATTATAAGCGCTTATGCCACTTCCAATCAATAACAATCTTTTACTGTTTTCTGAGATATGGCCACTTATCGCCTGATAAAAATGAGCCTTTGTCGTTAAAAATCCCTAATGTTTTTCTACCTAGATGTGTTTTATTCCAAATTTGAGCGTGTTTCACTTGCATTAGTTTGCTGAAATTATGCGCGGCAAGAGCTGAAATACTAGGCTGATTAATCACGTAATAAAATTTAAGGCAGCTCGACTTATGATCAGCGTACATCAACGTTACACCAGACAGACCGACAAACAGATGACATACGATGGCATAACCCAACCACGCTATGCATGGTGCAAAAAATTACAACTGACGAAAAATCGCAGCACCATTTTATGGTGGCTGACTCGCGATCGAGAAGTCGTAGGTTTGAATGCGCTGGCTGGTTTGATAACAACTCTGGGCAAGTCGCTCGCACCTACACGCCTCTGTGGGTTCAAGTGGTTTAGGGGTTATGAGTATCAAACAGATTCCTAACTTTCACGTTGCTGCTCGAATCTTACCATGGGTCATTCGCAAGCAACCTTCAGCTAACCTACTGTGTGCTCAGGACAACTCAGCTTTCTACCTTCAGCGGAACAGAAAATTAGTAGTAGCTTAGTAGCCTGGTGCTGCAGATTGGTGCGGTGGTATGTCTGCTGACTGCACTGCAAATCCAACCATTCATTAGCGCAGGCAATGGATGGCCGTATATTGCTCTGTGGGCAGCATTATTAGCTTATGCCAATCGGCGGCCACCCCTATAATTCTATGGCTGCCACTTCTGAGATTGTAAAGCACTTCTGGTCGAAGCATCGAAGCAGCGCTACCAAGTACGGACGTGAAATAAATGGCATGGACATACTTACACTGTGAGGCATAAAAACACACGCCAAAAATTTATCGATCATAACATAAAGGCCGATTATCGGATTTTAATAATTTTTGATACGACTATTCTAGATACAACTTGCCATCAAACGGTTATTCAAGTTTCCACTTCACCCAACATATGCTTCTGCACTACCTGGGGAAATTAAAACACATAAAATCAGCGTTAAATGGACAAAAAACGCCAAAAAACATCCGTGACATTACTGATAAGAACTTGGAGAGGAGAGGGATAACGAGATTTATATAGGTTTTGGTACAAACATTTCTGACATAATTAGCCATTAAATAACCGTTCAAATTTTTAACTCATCTAACGTCCGTTGCTGCATTACCTAGGGAAACAGAACAAGTGCAACATGAGATAACAAAAAAGAAAAACATCACTAAATTTAATCATTACAGGTACGTAACAGCTCTGATCACAGTCCATTCGACAGTATTTGCAGTGTTATGCAGCAGCAAGTTTATGGGACGCTGTTTAGAAATATCAATGAACTCAAAAAAAGACTGGCTGAAGTCTGAAGCAAAACATTATCAACACTGCTATCAACGAATGGAGAATGCATCTAACTGTCTTTGTTCGCACAAATGGCCGATATTTCAAATATTTACTGTCAGCAGTTGCACAACTAAATAATTCGATAAATCCTCAACCAACGTGCTAGACTTTTGAAAAAATGTGCATTATTTTAATCAAATAATATTGCATTGAACAAAAATGTAATATTTTGCTTGTTTTGTTTTCTCCAGGTAATGCAGAAGCAGACTTTGGGTGAGGTGAGAAAGTAAACGGCCATTTGATGGCCAGTTGTGTCATGAATATGTGTACCAAAAATTGTTAAAATTGCATAAACCTTCTTCAAGTTATGGAAAAAATTTTGTGTGTTTTTCTTATGCCTCACAGTGTAGATAAATAACGATCATGGGCGGCGCCAGAAGGAAGGGGACAGCCCGTGCACTTGCCCTTGCCCTCTAGTTGCCCCCAGGAAAAATTATGATGGTGATAGTGCTCTCTGGTAACCATACACATGCAAAAGTGTGACTTATTAAACATCATTTTTGCAAGACAAGACAGATATCTGTGATTTTTTGCGTTTCCAAGTATTAGAAAGCAGGCAAATTTCCATTGCATGTCCAAAAGTTAAAAGTGTTTCAGCTTCGGGGGGGGTGGCATTCGCCCTTCTGATCCCCCGAACGGAGGCTCTGTACCTGGACCCCGTTACATCTTCTCGATGCACACAACAACTGAAATAATGTCACATGTCACATTTGGCCCACCCACAAAATTATTGTCCTCTGTGCCCTGGCCCTTGCTCTCTAGCTGCCCCAGCTTCAGATTCCTAGCGCCGCCCATAATAACGATATGTCCTGCAACACTGTTGCTTTAGGAACAATCAACAGAAAATAACCACCGGTACTAAGGGCCTATACCGATGTCTATCACAGGTAACAAGTTACAGCCTCACAGGTAAGCCTCCTATATCCATTTCATAGGAAATCTCGATGCATGACACTTCCACACGAAAACACAATATCATTCGGTTTAAGACAGCAATTAGAAAATAAATAACAACTAACGGTATCTCAAAGAAGAGACGAAGTTCTGAGAACCTAAAGCTTCCGTCATGCAAGACTCGCTTTTGTTGACTTCCGTGTTTAACTGGGTCAAGTTGAAGTCATGGCTCGAAGGCTAGAGCTCAGCTATGGTAGCAGCCCGTGACCTATTATATGGCCTGTGCCGCTGCTCGAGTCACGACACATTCCGTCGTCTGTGTGGGGCTCACGAGACGACCATTGACGATGACAAGCGCCTGTCTCCTGTGGCCTCGATAGCGACGCGTTTGGGGGTTTGAGGGAGATTTTCGATGCACTTAATACGACAAAAACGACGCTCACTTTTTATTGGGACACACACACAGAATCATCGACGGTCGGTGGTAGGCGTAAAAGCCTAGTCCGACCCCTTGAGTGCACTTATGAATCGAGTTTGAAGTTGCCACTGCCAGTAAGCTTAATTAGTATGATTAACATTGTCGTCCTCGAATTGGCTATCGTGCTTGCTCGCTTTTTGCTAAATAATGCTGTGTCGATCGTCTGGGCAGCTCAGCCGTGACTTTGAAACAATGTCATTTAAAATTATCCTCCTGTTTGCACAGCATGACTGTAGTCTACTTTGTAGGCCAACTAACAACGACGATATGGGCAGAGCGAATTAATCAAGAAGCGCAGCTGTCGCTAGGATAGCCGACCGTACTGGTTGTCAGTGACTTTCAAGGTCATCCAAGGTCGATGATTTTCATTTCATCTGAAAGGACGTATATGCCACTTCCTATTAGTGATTAATAGTAACCTTGGCCCTATATCTCACCATTTCCGAGATATGGCCAGTTTTCCGTTCAAAACGCACATTTTTCCTACCCTTTTCTTTCAACCCCCAATTTGAAAATGTCCCCTTGCACTAAATGGCTGAAATTTTGCATGCCCGAGTTTAACACACATGGCTAATTATTCATGTAAAAAGTTTTTTCCCCTAGCGGTTTAAAGCTTAACCACAATACATCCGTTACAGACAGACGGATGGACAGAGGGTCGACAAGCATACCAATAGAGGTCTAGCTCGACCGTTATGGGCTAAAAATTTATTGCGTCTCTGCTACACATGCAAATTGATCAGTAGATTTAAATTGAATTTTAACTGAAAGCGCGGCCAATTACGCCAGTGGTGACGAAACTGTATTTTATGCACTGCTTGCTGATTCTATCATAAATTCATAATCAATCATTTTATGGTGCAGTAAAAAGCTACATTGCACGTCAGAGGTCCCGAGACCGTACGTCAAACATTGGGCCTAACTGCACAGTCTTGCTCTTGATCGGCGACGTCATGAACAAGACGACCGATATCAATGGCTGCAACTAAGTAGAGCCTAGCAACTTGCAAGACGCCAAATAACACGATTATGATGTTAACGGTTTGTTTTCAATCACGCTGATTTTTGTTAACTCGCTGGTCCACAATCCTTAATATCACAACAAAGCCACAAACGTAAGCCTATGCAACGTTAAATCGGCATTGCGTACAATTTCACTTCCGCATCGCGTTTTCCGATATTTTGCATTTTCATTTGATATGACTTAAAACTCGTTTCGTTATGGTATTTTGTTCATTTAGAATTTTTTGGTTCCAGAGATGACGCACACTCCCATTCGGTCGGCACTTGACTCGCCCAGTCGTGTCAGGTCACTTTATTGGTACGATGCTGGGCAAGGAGCCCGAGCCCTGGATAAATCCAGGGCTCCTTGTGCTGACGGTGAGAGCGGTGAGGGGTGAGGGCGCTGGGATTGGTGCGTCGTGGCCGGCGGTCGTGAATATAGAGCGTATCCAGTCGCGGAAGCGTGACATGGAGGCTGGCGTCACGTCGTCCGTGCCTGATGACGCTGAGGCTGCAGGCGACGTCGACCTGCCAGATGATGATGACGAAGCCGTAGTCTCAGTTGCAGATTCCAGCTTCTTCTTCGTCCTATACAGCGTGCACCCCAACAGTAAGTTAGTAACTCTAACCAAGCAGGGTGCGTGTTCCCAAAGGGTTCACAATGGCTGCTGATGAAGTCAATCAGTCAATCAATCAATCAATCAAGTTTTATTTCAGACGTGTGAGCGAAAAACAGCAGAAAACGGCTGTGTTGTAATTAATCGACCAAGGCCGATATTGGTATACATTTAGGAGGAGGTCCTTCGTGAAGTTCGTCTACATGTATATCAAATCTTTTGAAGAAATATTATAACAGGAATACTTGGAAAAATTTGCCACAAATTTTGCGTTGCCAATATGCCTGAACATAGCAGTAGGGCTATCCATTAAGCTTATGCTTCAGAGATGCATAGCGTAGGCAAATTGAGTAGATTGTTATGTGGATTTTAAGGAGTAGGCCTACGCAAAAATTTTGAAGAACAATTTGTAGTCGAACTTTATCGAACATTTTGCGAAGAACTGGTGAAACCTATTATATTCCAAGATGACGAGCTCTAGCACACCGCTCGAAATTTATCCAGAACTGTTAAAATTGAAAAAAAATATCGGCTATGACACTGCCTGCCCTGAGTTCCGACCAAAATGTAACAGAAAATGTATGGCTGACTGAGGCTACAGAACAATGAGTGGCATCGAAAATGGAGTAGATTTGATTGAGGCAGTCATCAGTATTTGGGCTTCAATGCTTCTTCCTTACACACACAAAGCTTATAGGTTATGCCTATGCAAACTTTGTCCGACCAAATATTAAACTTCCCAGATACTGTTTTGGTAATATTTCTCACAAACATGCGTCTAATCTTGTCGATCACTTTTTGCTGGTAATTAGGCGCAGCCGCCGGCTTGCTTACTAACTTTGGGCCACCCACAGTGCGTCGCCGACGTTTGGCGCCGGCGGCCGATGACGCTCTAAGGCGTTTGCGACGACAGCGCCTATGGCCGGAACGTGAGCGACTTCTAGCCTGGCTGGCGGTGGTCTCCGTCGCAGCTGACGTCGCAGCAGTCGAGTCCTTGTCGAAGAATTCGTCCTCCGAGTCGTCCGACCGGTTGGGGTCAGGGTCATGGAACTGGCGATCAGTTGGTTCATCGCTGACCGCTTTCGTCTGCTCCTTGTCAGCCTACACGAGTACACAGTAAGCCTACAGCACCGTCCTAACTGTAGTACAGTTGACATACTGCGCTAAAGGTCTAGTCGACAGTGACAATCGCATTACTGATTAAACAGTTTGAACTACAGAAAAAAAACTACCGTGTATGCCCTACTTACAATAGAGACTGGTCTGGCCTTGCCTATACGCAGAACGTCATAAGTTTTAGTTTTACCATCAATCAGTTATTATAAGCCTACTAGGCTCACTGATTGTAAATCGCGTAGTCTAGTAACCTACGTAGTAAAAGTTACCTTTTTCCACGCGACCTTCTTGCCTTTCGTTTCGTTGCTCATCTTTGTCTCTTGTGACCGACCGACCGATCAACCGTCAATCTCTGGCTTTGTTGGATAAGTTTTTGCGCGCCATCGCCAATTCCGTATGCTGCACTCGGGTCGGTCTTCTACATCTTTGTGACGTCATCACGGCATGTGATGTTATGGCAACCGTCTCCCGTTTTCGCGAGTCGTGATGTAATGCTGAGTAGTCAAAGAAATAAACAGCAAAACTTCACACTTACTTAGACTTAGTTCCTCCAGTTCCGTGCGGAACAATGGTCTAAGATTCGTCTCCAGTTGGCACGATCGCTGGTAGCAGTTGTCTGGTCGTTCCAGTCTATGCCCATCACCTCCAGATCTTCTTTCAGTGTGTCTTGCCATGTCCTCTTCGGTCTTCTAATGTTCCTCTTGCCATCTTCAGGCTAGCTAGCCTCGTTGGTAGAAGTCGCAGGATGTGTACGATGAAAGTGAAACGGCTCGGCTGCAAGTTTACAAACAGCCAATCAAGAATGAGAGAACGTACCCCGCGAATAGGCCCTATCTGCACTAACTTCATACTGCATGGGCTACAGCAACATTTTCGTAGTATGGGTTTATCTTTTGTCAAATTTCTCGACAAGACCCGAGCTGATGTGAACTGGTGCTAAGCACAATTTACTAAATAAAGATTCCTGGCGGTCGTCCTTCTTTGTCTCTTGTGACCGACCGACCGACCAGCCGTCAGTGGGCATGCTGCTCGCTCAAAACTTGTCGACGGACAAACACGTCACTTCACTCAGTGGGTGCCAAGTGCTTTTTCCAGCTGCGACAACTACGCCGTATCCGACGCTCGCTAAATTTTATGACGACTCCGTCGCCACACTGGTTCACGCGTTCGTCGCCAACCGCGTCGACTGCTGTGTCGGTCTACTGGCCGGCTCGCCAAAGAAGACGACAGCCAAGCTGCAACGGGTTCTCAACGCAGCTGCACGAGTCGTGTCAAACTGCGGCAAGTACGATCGAAGACTAACCTATTTCCGGCACCATGTATTACACTGGCTGGATGTCACTGATCAAATTAGGTTCCGAAAACCACGTGATAATCTGGTCTGATGCGTCGTATTACGGATTAGGTTCCGGCTGTGCATTCAGGTGTACAAGTGTCGACACAGCATGGCACCCGGATACCTCTCTGCCAGCCAATCACCAGCATTGACGGCCGCGGATATCTGCGATCTGCAAGCTGTGATCAGCTGCCGGTTCCACGGATCAAGATAGCAACCTACGGAAGCCGTGCTGCTGTACATGCCGGTCCATCTACTTGGAACGCTCTGCCAAACACTCAAATGCAGTTCACAATGTTTACCTACCGTACTTTCAGACGTCATCTAAAACATTTTTACTTCTTCTTTTACATATAGCACATCGAGCGCGTACGAGGTTTATGCAGTAGCCTAAAGCCGTTCATCATCCAAGGTCGTTGATTTTGAGACCAACCGAAACTGAAAAGTGTGAAAAGCCACTTCCTAGCTATTAGGCATAGTGATTAAAAGTACGTTCTCACTGCGCGCGTTAACGCGCATGACGCGCGTGGATTGTCTCAACGGACTGTTCAACCAATCCCTAATCCAAGCGCTACCTCACCCTGAAACAGCAGATACATTTGAGATCGTCCACGCGCCTTAACGCGCGGAGTGAAAACGCACCTTAATAGTAGGCGCAACCTTCGCTCTATCTCGAACCGTTTCTGAGGAACAGCAACGTATTTAGTAGCGTCGTGGCAAAGAATACCATGGAGGCCTCCTAAATTATGGGCTGTCGGAAAACCCTCGTCGGACAATTTTTGTCCTGAAAGGCTAAAGCTAAAAACCCCATTTTGGTGAAATTTCAGAGCAAAATTTAAACGTTGAGCACCCATACTTTCCTCTTTCGGAAATTTGTAGTTGTCTCTCGGATTTCTAAAACTATAGGCCTAGTCTTTCGGAGAGCCGACAGTGATCGAAGATTTTGTGATTCTAGTTTGCGCCGTTGTAATAGAATCGCAGAGTGTGAGAATGGCTTGGTCGTGTAACAGCTAGGACGTTTGACTTGCAATCGCGAGGTCGTTGGTTCAACCAATGGTCGGGTCGCTCGCTATCACGTGATTAGTACTGGGACGGTAAACCATCTCGGTATATAACTAACACAAATTATTAAGATTAACTAAGCCTTCCATCCTTTCCGGGGTAAGTAAATCGAGTACCAACCTGTCTGGCTGGGGTTATGGCGGGGCGCGTTCACCTGAGTCGGAGGCAGGTAACGTGTGATACCATATGGCAGTTGAAGCTTCGTAGCTCTGATATGGGTTTCCTATGAAGAGCTATACCATTAAACTATTAGACAAACAGACGGATGAACGGACGGACGCCTCTACGATAGCCAGGTGCAAAGACAGCGGTACGCCTGCGATGACCATTTGATCAATGCACCACATACAGGGTGTGCAAAAAATGACCCAACTTGTTTTTGTCAGAAATTCGTCAAATCTACACCGAATTTGATAATTTTTGGCACATAGATAGCCAGTACGATGGAATTACGTAAGGTATACTTATTGTCCACCTCAAGTACTATATGTCAACGCACTACCGTGTAAAACGCATATGCTCCAAATTGTTGCGTAATGCTGAGTTGTTGTCTCCGTAAAAGTTCTAATGATTTAATCAAAAACACGATAAACTAAAATGTAATTTATTCGGCAGGATTGTAAATTTGTGTAACAACTTGCTTTCAAATTATCAGAATTTATGCCAAAAATGTACACAATAGCTTAGACGTGATGCCACGGCTGACAACGGCATTAACGATCAACTGATCAAAATGCACAGCACCCATTCATGGAAAAATGTGTTTTAAGTTCATCAATCGGTTATTTTGTTGTCTGCTATTTTCAGCATAAAATATTTGATACAACATAATTATTACATCACATGACACTCTCTGTCAAATTGATAATAAACAAGTGAGCAATCTGATACTGATAATCACCGTGTAATGTAACAATTTGGAGCATCTGTGTTTTACATGGTAGTGCATCGACATAAATTATTTGAGGTAGACAGTGAGTGTACCTTACATAATTCTACTGTCTTGGCTATCTGTATGGCAAAAATTATCAAATTGGTGCAGATTTGACGAAGTTCTGACAAAAACAAGTTGGGTCATTTTTTGGCACACCCCGTAGTTCCACGTTATGTGTTAAATGCATGGCTGGAAAAAACCTTGGTTTTTATAAGTTTTTCAGTTTTTAAAAGTTTTTTAAGGTTCTAAAACTTTTTTAAGGTTTAAAAGGTTTTTTTCTGGTTTAGTGTCCAATGAACACCATACACAAAATTAAGACCCTGGAAATACATGTTAAATTTAAATTCAGCAAATAACTGATAACATGTATTTCCAGGGTCTTAATTTTGTGTACGGTGTTCATTGGACACTAAACCAGAAAAAAAACTTTTAAACCTTAAAAAAATAAGAACTTCTACACCCTCTTATGAGTGAACTCGACATAATGATATTATTGACGTCATAACTCAAAAATCATGATTAAAGTGTGAATTAAAATATGATATGTAATAAACTTCACAACAATAACAATCCTTACAAACCTAAAATTAGACTTTTGAGGTTTTAAGGTATTTTTTAAAACCTATCAGACCTAGGTTTTTCGGACCAATTCTCGAGTCCTGGTTAAATGTGTTCGTTTGAAGTATTACTGTAATTTTATCTCATATTAAGTAAAATAAACAGTCAAATATCTATAACAATGAAAACTAATCATCGTGTAAAAAATGAAAAAGAAATAGTACCACTGTACCAGTAAAACATAACAGTCTTCTGAGCACTTTTTAGGTTTTAATATTTGCAGCACATACTTCAACAATAAAATTGCAACTATATTACACTAAAAACAATCACTGACAACAAAAGAAACAGCCGTTAAATTTAGCATATAACTGATAAATTTCAATAATGTAACGTTCTATGCACATCATGTCAGATTATTATCAGACAGAACGAATGTGGCACTTAAATAACGTACTCGTGTGCAACTGTGCATACTTCAGAGATCTGACAATGTACCACGCAGTTGCTTTACGAATAAAACATACATATATCATGCCTAAAGAATAAATTGAATATTACACATTTTTTACACAATACACCCCAGTAAATTACTTCTAAAAAAGAACACAAGTTCACATAGTGCCAAATTAAAGGCAAACAATCATGCCCTTCGTGCTGTTCTCTCCCTATTTCTAGATTTACAAGTCTTGAAGCTTGAAGCTGCGTCGTGGGTTACAAAACTAGAAGGGGTAGAAAGCTGCAATTCTCCGACAGACAGAGTTGCAAATTTTGCCCAGAAAACTTTATCAGTGTTCAAAATTTCAATTTTGCCCATATATTTTCCCCAAAATTGAAAATTGTAGCCCAATTAGGGAGGGGGCAATTGCTATTCAACCCCCTGCTAGTGAAGTAAGAGATCTAAGGCCTATAGTTTGTGGTTGCTTGCCTTATACCAAACGATCAGTCCCTTCCTCGGTCTTCAACTTTGCTTCGAATTCGAACACAGCAATGCTGACGAAAGTTCATGAACGATACACTTATCTGAAAATACCCTGTAAAACTGACTGGCGTTCATGCCAAGAGTTGTCACAGCCAAAGTGCTACACCACAGACCAGGCTAAGACTATATCGAGCAATGCCTAACGTCCAGGAATGTTGACAGAGACACCAAACTGCTTCGACAACTTGTCCAGCTGCTCTTCATACTGCTTGTTCTTCGTGACAGCATCATGACATCGGAACTTCAGGTCTTCAATTTCTTCAAAGAATTCCGGACCAAAGTTTGACAACTCCTTCCGCAACTACAAACCAGTGAACAAATTATGCCACTTAGCACAAGCAACAAATTATCAGACACATCTTTACACATTTAGTTATACCATGTTTAAAAAACTGCCATGTTTGAGAACCATAAAAACAAAACAGTTCAGATCACAGCACCAAGACACATGCACTTACCAGTGATAACAGTACCATCTCATGCCATGAGCATAAAAACTTGACAAAATGGTTGAAGTTAATGTGTTCAAGTAAAACTTTAAATCTACAGATACTTGCAAATTCTTCCATAATGGCTAGTAAATTATTCCAAACTGTAACTACTTGATTACGAGAAACTGTTTAATAAATTTAGATTACATAATACAGCAATATAATTTTACTATGATCAAAATAAATGTCAGAGCATGACAACCTTAACAATTTCTGCATTAAGTTTCTCTTTGTCAAGCTGCAGTAGTTTGACTTTGGAATGCAGTTCCGAGTTCTCATTTGTCAGTCGATCGTGTGTTTTGAGCTTCAACAAAATCTCATCCTCCGACTACAATATACAAATACAATCATTGTTGTTGATACGTGCAAAGGTGTCATCATGCCATATGCCGACATGCAATGCAGCCATCCGCCCAGTGCACACTAGCCAAAACTAGCCATAATTAAACATGCAATCCATGTGGCATCTTAGAGGTTTTTAACAGCATGCCTGCGTTGGCTATTCAACCAGTACATAAGGTATCTCTAGTCCAATGTTATGTGTTCGTCTGGAGTATTACGGAATTTTATCTCATGTCAAGTGAAATAAAAAGTCTTTGACATTTTTAACTGAATACTAACAAATTAATCAGTTACTGCTGCCGGCTCTGTTGGTGTCTCTGTCAACATTCCTGGTTTTTTTATGCTTTTTATTCTCAGGTTAGGAGCCCGTACATAACAGTCAGATGGATAGACGAGGAAAACATGAAATGCAGCATATTAGAAAGGTCACACAATAAGCAAGTTTTATAATACACATTCAGCTTCTGCTTAACTGGCCATTTTTTCCTGCCATTACTGCATTGTAGGACAGCCAGCGGGACTGAACTTCAGGGAACTGTTGCAGTAGTACTTTTACACACAACCAATAACCTCAAGGCAATAAGAAATGCATACATCCAGGGTAAGATTGTAAAAATACACTCAGCAAAACTTTACAAGGAAAACAAATAACCAGCAACATGTGGCAATGTATAGTTAATTGTATGTTTCACAGACCATTACAGGGCCAAGTTTCCCAGACTTACCACATCTGAAGGTCCACCAGCTGCTGGGTTGACTTTCCTTCGTAAACTCTGCAGCTCGTGGAACAATTCTTTCTTCTCATTCTCAAGCCTTTCATTGCGCAACCTTCACAAAAACCACAGCGTATTTCCTTTTCAATCAAAAAAGAGTGCTGACACGATTATACTGTGCAATGTCTGCCTACAGCTGTGTAACCTAAACCTAACTCCGACCTTTACCCCGACCTTTTAAACTGAAAACTAGCACACTGGTTATTCCTGCCAAGAGGGATGTTCATGCCAATTTTGGGTTTTCTATACAGTATGTTTTTGCTTATAAAGGTTAAAGTTGGTGATATAGCTCTTAACAGGAAGCCCATCTCAGAGCTACGGAGCGTCACCGGCCATATGAGATCACACAGTGTTACTTGTCACCCAACACAGGTGAACACAACAGCCTTAACCCCAGCCAGATAGGCTGGTACTTGATATACCTACCCCGGAGGGATGAAAGGCTGACTTGACCTAGGCGGCTGGTTATATACCAAGATGGTTTACCTGCCCTCAGAAAGTCACCCATCCAAGTACTAACCTGGCCTGGTGTAGAGTAACTTCGTTGATCGGATGAAATGCGTTACTGCTACACCAGGCCACCAACTTGTGTGCAACAGATGGACAGAAGACAAAACACAGACCGACAAGATCCATAATGAAGCCCATTAGGATAATCACTCGATAACACACACACACCAATGAGAACACACAAACTTTCTGGCTGTATCTCAAAATATAGGCAAAGTGGCACAACCGATTAAATTCTGATGTAGCTGGTAATACCTGGAAAGTTGAAATTCTTTCATTAGTTCGGTATCGGATGCCTTGACACCCGTCGGCACTTGCTCCAAGACCAACACCTGTCAGTATAAAGAACAAATAACATTTGTCTCAATATTTGTCACTATGCACACTAGAAAATATACCAGTTGTAAACATTTATATGTTCCAAAACTATTCACATTATAGACAAATTTCTATAGTAATCTAGTTCATCATTAAACTAGAAAGCAGTCATAGCCCGCAGACCTCCACCAAGGCCATGTTGTTCCGAGACAGCTTGTCCGACGAAATTAAACAAGCGGAAGTTTTGAGTGCGTTTCAAACTATAGTTGCATTTTCTACATTGACCTGGTTCTATGTGACCAAAAAAAACTTTGATTCAACGCAATGTTGTTCGCCAGGTGCCAGCACCATAGTGACAACGGCGGTTTCCCTTAAGGCCCATGCAAACGAAAATTTCAAAGTGATCCAGAATCCAGGATTCCTGCCGGATCACCCCCAAAATTGAATCACTGGTAGTTTGTGCCATGCCCGACATACCCTCAAAATTTCAGAAAGATCCGTCCATAACTTTT
>Ga0209367_1001780_pt1 | contig 27371 bp, 18 predicted proteins | sample WorMetLIZISLAND2_FD_187412 | JGI IMG/M metagenome (GOLD analysis project Ga0209367, IMG submission 187412) | Marine gutless worms symbiont microbial communities from Max Planck institute for Marine Microbiology, Germany - Olavius geniculatus... ...
TGTTAAGGGGGAGTACCCTTAGAGGGGGGGGGGTTAAAGGGAATGATCCCAATCACCCCAGCAAAAATACCAGGGCAGGAATATCTTTTCACTCACTCAAAGTTTTAGCAACGTTCAGAGCCCTTCTATGCCTAGAATGTATTTACAGCCAGGGCTATGGTGTGCCATGTTATCGTGAGTTAAAAACTACCAGTGTTCTCATTAAGACTATTCAGGCCTCATGGAGCCATGTGTGAGCAGTGACTTCTATTGCTATACATGTACCTGATGGGCGCAGCCTGTGCCCAGTGAATCACAGGGCAATCTACATGCTTAACAAAATTCTCCCGATTTCTTATTGGGTAATCAACACCTTTAACAAAACTTTTCCCCTAGAAAGATATACGAGTCCCAAAAGAGTCCACTTTTGAGTCCAAAAGTGGGGGAAACTTAAGCCAAAAAGTAAGGCGGGTTGGTTGCGCCCGATTTCGTTTCCGAATTTTGGGGGATAGAAGCCACTGCATGTGCAAGTTTATGCCTCCAGACAAAATTTTGCCCTCTCTCTCTCCAACAATAAATTCAGACTGACACCACTGCATGATGATGATGACAGACCAGTAGTGAGTAGCCATGGCTACTGATGCAGTGTGCTCGTTGCCATGACAACACCAAGGCACTCGTTTCAACTACATCCTAGCACGACATAAAAACTGCTGTGCTTCTGACTACCATCCATCCTAAAAAACCTCCATCAGTGACCCTCAAATACTGCAGTTTTTTTAAACTTTCGAAATTTTAATGGAAACTAATTAAACAGACCACATCTAGTCTGTTATGCTGCAGTGTATTTACCTTAGCTCTCATGAGTACATTTGGTACCATTTAGCATGTCATTCTGTCTTCTATAAGTTATCATGTAACATTACACAGAATATCGTGAAATAATAATACAATATAATCATTTCTTCTCTATACTTAGCTTTTTGCCAGACTGCAGCCAGAAGCACAGAAATTTTCTAGGCTTAACTTCATGTCATTAGCGAACCAGCAGCAGCCCCGGGTGCTAAGAGACCACCATTCATTCGAGCCGTCACTTGTTTTACATGCACACCGGTCCTGCTGGCACTGCTGCTGCGGATGATATCTGACACAGTCTGTATTGTCATCAGGGCCTACAGTTTTCCGGCAGAGAATTTCTCAACAAATTCCCACTGAAAATTGTCAAACTTCTGCAGCTAAAATTTTGCCACTGCCCTTACTTTACTTAACTCACTGTTGACCAAGCGAAAAAAATTTTTTTTTCCGTTTTTCTTCGCAAGCCATAACGACAATGCAAGAAGACTGAAATGTGTCTTCTGCTACTGAAATGTTACAACCGGCAGCTACCGGAGCTGACACACATTGAAAACATGTGAACAAACATGAGCACATCCAGTCCATCGTCCAACAACGATCTCTGTTCACGGAAAATCCTCCGCATATGGCAACCTGCGTGGCTTGGCTCAAAATTCCATGCCTGCAGAAAAACGTGGGCCCCGCCCGGTCAACATCATTGTAGTGGGTATACCACGACGACCCCACTGACGAACTGGATCAGTCAGTGTCAATGAACTACAGTCAATGAATGGCCGATACTATGATGTTGTCGATGATGTGACTCGGGGCTTCTTTGCTGCCGGAGCCGACCCAGTCTCATCCAAGGACCCGCTGCTACTGCTACTATTATCATCTTCCTCTTCTTGTTCCTCTTCTTCCGAATCCTCGTCTGGGTAGTCAACTAGACCGTGTCCGAGCACCTATCATATATCATATCACACAAACAAGCCAGGCAAATTAAATCACAGCTGTAACAAACATTAAAGAAAATTAAAACTATTGGTGGTTTCGACTGTGTCGACTATTATGCCTCCGCCAACATGTGACAAAAAGCTGGCTATCGCAGAGACTGCGTGTCATGGCACATAATGTGAAAAAGTAGAAATCACGAATCCATTTATAGCCAAGCAATAACTGGACCCTACCTGTCAAAGCTTGCCGGCGATTGGTCACGCATGACAAAAATACAGAAGTGATTCATCGCATATCATAAATATTCATTAGTTGCATGGATAATGAGCCATGGTGCAGAACTTTGCAGCAAGAGAATAATGTATACACAGAGAAAGTGTTGTGAAATGATTAACTACTAATTAACAGGAAACCAGACGAAATTACTGACCATACCCAAATGTTGCAGAAAAAGTTTGAGTTTATGTGATCAAGAAAGAATTAGGTGGTTTGACAAATTAAAAAAGAAATTAATAAGAAATGTGACCGGATCACTATATGCATAACGTCAACTGACTAGGCCTACTGCATAGGCCTAATGGCATGCGAATGCTGTCTAGAAGCATGCAGTGTCGATTTAGAGTGGGTAAACATTAGCCAACTAACCGTCGTTGTTAGTGGACCAAAATTTGCCGATTTTTTTTTGTTCAACACGGAAGAGATCATAGTTGTTAACGCCGTTTACCGCCTGTCAACACCTTCAGTCGTTCTGGAGATATTTGTGCTCAAAGTCCATGCACGCACGAACGAACGCGCGAACACTCCGAAAACATAATGCCTCCAACAGCACAACGTTGGCGGAGGCATAAAACGCGTCTGCAAAAGCGTTTTTACGGAAAGTTTGCAATTCACACGAATAGAGAACTATTATTATTCTAAGGATTACTGCAAGAACAAAATCAATGCAACAAAATTTTTAAAATATTCTGTCAAGCTGCTCTGGATACAAATGCAGATGGTGACTTTGGATCATTCTGAAGTCATCAAGCATCAAATTAACAAACTACGAAGTAGAGAAGTCTCCATGAGAAATCGAGGATAGACTGACACTGAGGTCCAGTTTCTAAATATTTTAGTTAACTATTCTGTTAACTAGTTTACGTTCACCAACTGTTAGACAACGCTGATCATGTGGTACATCACTAAGCTCATAAATATTAATGACTGATTGGTGAAAAATGAGAAAACGGCTCTGAAAGCAAGAAGGCAGTGAAACATACTTTGTTGTTTTGTATGACAACGTCGACCGGAGGTGAACCAGAGCGAACGACGACGTCACTCAGCACTGAGTCTGTTGCACCGCTGCTTGGACATGACACCTGACGACAACAGTCATGAGCACTGATCACTCAATACGCACAATAATGAATTAGTAATGCACACAATGCTAGTAATTAATACTTAACTAAATGCAAATACAATGCACACAGAATAATAACAATAGTTATGATACAATGTAATACAAACAAACTACGGTGCCAAGAATTTGCTATCGGGACAGCGAAACAATAGGTGCCATTACTACTCCAAGTGGCTAGAGAGGAGTTTCCTTAACAAGATGGGGGTTCTCACTTGATTAAATTACTAAATGTCAGCAGTAAACAGTGAATCCACATGTTACCTGTGATTGGCTTGTACAGCTATCAGCTGATGACGTCAGGTCTGTCCGCCGTGGACTGCTATTGGTCTCGTCGCTGTCCCCAGCGTCCAATGAGCTCGCAGCATTGCCGACCCGCAGTGCAGCTGCTGTCTGACTCTGAGACGAGAGTTTTATGCTGATGGTCTGTCGGAGTGGTGGAGTACCAGCTGCACTGGCACCAAACTGATTCGTGAATATGCTGCCGTTGGGACTGGTGGCTGAGTTGCGTGACGACACCTGGTGATTACTCACCGAATCACCAGCACCGCCAGCCAGTTTACCTGCAACATGTAATCCACATTAGAATGGTGAAATCAACAGGCATGTGCACCAGACCTTTTAAGCAAAAACAAGACACAAAATGTACATCTCCGAGACCAAGACGCTAAGCATCTTGTCCAGCATAAGCCAAGATCTCAAGACAGTTCTGAGATCGAGATGTTGAAAAAGACCACATCCCTGAAAACCAACTCATTTGCCATGTTAACAAACTAGAGTGGATAAGTGAGTAGAGTCTTAAATCCCACTTGACACTTGATAAATCATTTTAGTAACAATCACTACATGCAATCACTTGCATTAATATCGACAACAAAAATCAATAGCAAAAATAAATCAAAACTAACACAAAAACTAAATATTGCAAACATAAACTAAGTAAAAATCTTTGCCCAGATACTGGTTGATGACTATGCACTGATAATCATCATTTCACACTAATAGATAAATATAGTTACTTAGGGCCGGTTTCTGGATCTTTTAGTTAACTGATCAGTTAGTAAACCATCTGTTAATTGTAACTCGCTAGTTAAGTTTGTGCGCATTTCTGAACAAAACCTCAACTGGCCGTTACCTAACTGAATGGTAAACTATAGTTGCTTAGCAACAATGCATTTTCGCCTAGCGCACGCGGGCGTCATGAATATTAATGAGCGCAAGCGCTCGTCAGCCAGCCCACAAGCCAGCCAAGCAATTGCGGACAGCCATTTTATCCTTCATCAATGGATTTTGTAGTAAAATTTGTAGCAGCAAACGTCTCCTCGTACGTTTTGAAGACATTGCTATACGGTAAAATCATTTTATAGTATCACATTCTTTAACTGCCTGCAAAATGGTACAAAAGTTGCATTAAATACGATAACGACGATTGATGGTTAGCTAAGTGGCCGATTTCAGCCAGTTAAATTTTTGGCCATTTTGACCGTTGGTTAGTGCAATGGGAAACACAAGTTATGCAAATCTGTCAGTTAACGCTAACTTGACCGGCCAGTTAAGATCCAGAAACCGGCCTGTAGTCTTCTTATAATTTAATATATCTTATCTTCATATACTCTGTGAAAAACTCGGGAAGTAAACCTTTGTTGAGATAGTGATTGATGCAGTCGCAGTTTCAGTCAGGAATCACAATTTCACAGCATCATAGTTACATATTCATTTTTTGTAAACTGCAGTTTAACAAAGCTCAGCAAGTGAACCTTTATCGAGATACTGGTTGATCTGGTCACAGTCGGGGCTGAGTCGGGCGGCTATCATGCACGGCGTTGCTAGGGATTCCGCTGCCGAACCTGGCCCTGACAACAGCTCCTCATCTTCCTCATCAAACCATGCCTCGTCATCTTCATCATCATCCAAGCTTCTACTGCTGCCAGACTTCCAACTGTCAGGCTTGCTCAGCAAAGACGTCACGCTGCATGACAGCCGACATAAACAATTATGGCACAATCTCACAACATCACATTCAAATGATTTCAGCTGATTCGAACTAATTCGATTATAAATCAGCAATGTACAGTTTGGTTAATTTATAAATTTCATTTTATTACTTTTACTTTTTCATCTGCAGCCAAAAAAGTGTAAAATCTAAAATTAAGTCCGCCAGTTTCAGTGGACTTTCGGCTTAGTGGCGGCGAAGACATTGCGACCTGGGACATGTGACTGATGCATACTGCAGCCAAGCCCGACCAGTCAAGGTAGAGTAACCACAGTGCACAGACGTGTTTGCAGTGCAGCATAGCTGTGTAACTTACTCCGGACTGTTTTGTTTTCGTGTTTTGATTTTGTTTTGATATATGTGTCATATATTGTTTTATAATAAAGAACCTGCCTGACAAAGTCGAAAATCCAAAGTCTAAAATCAATAGAGTGATGCATTATCCAGCTCACCATCTGTGTTTAGTGTATTTGCCATATCAGGTAATTTAAATCAAAAGCACTCTGTAATCTGATCAAGCAGTATAACTTGGTACGAGCCTCATCGCTGAGAACATAACAGCAGTATGTAGGAGAGATTTGGCCTACCACCCATATAGCTGAGTTGTGTTTGCACTCACTGCCAGCTCAAAGCCGATCTAAGCGGAAATGAGCACCGACCTCAAAGTCGCAGAGCTGTCTCTAAGACAGCATGCGAACAATGGGTCCAGTTTATGTTTTTAGAGAAAGCATGTCATCAGTCAATAATAGAGAGGACCTGTCAGGGGTCATGCTAGAGCGCTGGTCGTACCGCTGGCGGAGAGCCTTGAATGTCTGCACGTAAGTCACGCCTTCGAATGCTGCAAAGTGCTTCTCAACCAAGTACGTTATCAACGTCTTTATATCCTCCTTGTAGCACATACACAACATTGCTGACACAGTTTCAATGCCTAATGTATGCTCGATGCTTTCCAAAAGCATCTAATACAAGTCTCCTGTTAAAACAATAAAACATCTTCATTTCAACTAAAAAAAATTACTAACAATGCATTTAAATTACTATTTTGTAAAAAAAAATCACTTGGCAGAGACACGCACTCTCTCCCAAGCACCTTTTAATTTCTGAGACAATCAGTCGCACTACAATGACAGTAAAAACAAAAGCAGATAGCAAACATTAACAACACACAATAAGCTCGTAGCTATCAGGTTGCAGTTTGAATCCCACTGTGCAAATCATTTTCTGGCAACCCTGAGCAAGTTGCTAACCTATTGTGTGGCAGCGTGTGCTCAACAGTTGGAAATTTAGTTGTAGCCATGGCGTGAAGACCTATACTGACTGACTAAATCAACATGGCCTCCTATGTCTTGTACACTCAACATAAGAAAACATATTCTGCTTGTTAATGTAAACAGGTGACTTCAATCACTTTGCTACTGTATCGTTTTAACAGCTGCACTAGAAATGGCCCTACGTCATTGTAGGTCAAGACAGAGGGGCAGAAATTTTCAACTTTCCATCAGACAGCCTCAAATTTCCAACAGTAGATTATCGGTGTTCAGAAATAGAATTTTGGCACCAAACTTCCCCCAAATGGGGGATTTTCAAGCCGTAATTTTGTATTGTTAAAAGAAAATTACCTGACAAGGTAAACATTTTCCAACAGGCGAAAACATTCAGCAAAGAGAGGATGGGGGAATAAGGGGAGGGGGCAATTGTCCTTGTCCTTCTACCCTGCTCCTTGCCTCTGAAGCTGAAACTGACCACGCGGATGAAGTCAAAGAGTTCGATGAGAGCCGAGTTGAGGAGATTGTACTTGTGAGCATTAGCTACAAATGCCTCGACCACCGGCCGAAACAGATCCAACCGAGTGATATGTCGATAGTAGAACTCGTCCTTCAGTCCAATGCACTTCCGCAGTAGCCTCAACGCAGCTACACACAAGCAAGCAAGAAGACATCCATACAGATGAAATTTTACAGCAGCAAGAGAGGCCATAAAGTAAAAGAAAAAAGTTCCCAGAATTTTCCAGGTTTTTCCAAAGACATAGACTTCCCTTTCCATAGATTAGCACAACAAAAAGTAACTGTAGTTAAAAACTAGTTATGGTAACCTGGTGGAGCACTGTAAGCTTTGCCCCAAAGACAAACACATTTTAGAGCATTTTTGCAACCCAGAAACCACATCTTCTGTCACTATTTTGTTGACTACAATTTTCCTCTGAGATTTCACAGCCCTGCCCCGATAATTCCGAGTGTTCCAAGTTTCTAATCACCCTGTGGGAGCTCATGCTCTTTTTTCTGGCACTATGAACCGGTGAGGGCTAATTAAGTCAGCACACAACCAAAGTCAAGTCAGCTCCATTAACAGCCTGCACCATTAACCAATGGGATCAAGAACAGGGCAAGACCATGGATATGCGGCTACTGCACTGTACAATGTGTCTGTTTATGCCCCTGGCTATTGTTAGTACAGGGTGAGCCAAAAAAACCAAACCTGTTTGAGCGTTGATAACTCAGCGATGGTTAGTGGTAGAAAGACAGGTGATACGTCAAAAGTTGCAAAATTCTGTAAAGAATAAATGACACATTTGCATAGTGAAGCATTTAAATATTCTTTGCCTGATTTGCATAAATATTCATCACCCCTGAAATTCTGCCAAATTTGACTGTAACACAAAGATTTAACATGCATATTTGAGCTTTTATAACTTAGCGATGTTTATTGATGGAAAGGGGCGTAATATGCCCAAAGTTTCGAAACTGTGTACAGAAGAAGTGTGCAACTTGCATCTCTCAGCATTTAAATATTCTTTACCTGATTTACACAAATCTGCCCCATCCCTAAAATCATGCTAAATTGGTAGTAACACATGAACTTAAGTTGATTTAGATTTAGCATACAGTGGAATATCAACAATCATTAACACATATGTTGAGTTTAGATGAAATTCGACATAGGCAGTTGCCCAGCTTTTGCATTCATAACCGTCATCAGTCCTTTTAGGCAGCTGATCGATCGCTGGAGTCAACGTGTTCAGGATCAGTTGAGCCCAGCATTCAATTAGCACACATTTTAGCTGGTCAGTTACTGAAATTTTGTGACCATGCTATCTGTTGCAATGCCCCAACACTGAATAATTCACAGAATTTAAATCTGGACTTTTTTGGCAGTGAGTTTTTGAGCTCAATGAACTCGGGCACATGAGAGTGCAGGCAAATGCCTAATTTCAGGGGTAATGAAGATTTACGCAAATTAGGCAAAGAATATTTCAGTGCTTCACTATGCTAATTTGTCGTTTATTCTTTACAGCATTCTGAAACTTTTGACATATCACACGTCTTTCTACCACTAACCATCGCTGAGTTATCAAGAGTTATCAACACTTAAACAGGTCTGGTTTTTTGGTCCACCCTGTACAAATTGTGCTTACCCAGAGATGGATGACCAGAATGAGTTGACCTTAAGCTAGCTGGACAATTTGGTCATTTATGAAACAAAACCAAAAGCAGCCACAGCAGTAGGCCTAGTTACAGAACAGTCAAGTTGACCAATGTCTATAGTAATTGGCAACACAACAAAACTGAAGGTGAGAGAAATGCTGAAAATACCGAGAGCAAGGAAAGCATGTTTAGACTTGAGTAGTACAAGGACCCTCTGAATGAGGTTCTTATTGGTGACATAGGTCTTGATGTGATGAGCATGATGCTCAATGCAGAACGTCAACAGCTCCACGATGATTGACAGCAAGTGAGCAGTCTGATAGTCGTCTGTTATACACACACAGAGAGCACATCAATGACCTGGTATAACTGCAAACAGTACCATTAAAAAGCTTCTTAAGAGCAGGTAAGATACCCACTGATGTTTATAACTAAACTTTTAAGCAAATATAAATATAAAATAAATACACAGTCACATTTTTTCAGCTTCTGATATTAAGTAATAAGTATATCTTAGCTTAGCTACCATTTTCTAAACACTGTACACTATACATTTTGTGTAAAATGGAAACGTAAAAGATAGTATTGGACAGAAGGTAAAAAAAACGTTTAGTTCCAGTGATAGGATGTGGGATAGACAGACGCTGGCCTCAGTCTCGAAACAACAGACAATGCTGATATATGCCGATAGATCATACCTCGGTTAGGCCGGTTGTCGACAGTGTGTGCAAACAATGGAGCTGTGAGAATATGAATACAATGTCGATAGAAGCAAGCCAACACTTCAGTCTTCAATGGCTTCTGTCACGACATCATTTACACACAAAGTGACTTAGCGGTGTAACCACTAGGATGCTAGACATACGACAGAGAGCTCGTTGGTTCAACTCCTGGTCGGGTTGCTATCAAGTGTTTATTACACTTAAGCAACTGTCTATGATCAGATAAACCATTTAGCATACAATTTGTAATTCGCACAGTATTCAAAGGCAACTAACCTTTCATACCTCGGTGTTTATAACTGCCCAAAATCTCACTCCAGTCAAGCATGTCAATCGAAATGCATCTCAAGTCAGTTTATAATGAGCACATCCCAGGCAGAACACACCATCGACCACAGTCATGAACCAAGCATGTTTCATCACTGTCTAGAATAAATGGAATTGTTACAATTGCAATTTTTGCATATTACCACGACTAAATGCATACTTATGATGCATGGAATAAATGTGTCAGCAAAGCTGAGATGGTGAAACTTGTGACAGCATGCACTGATGTAGGTTACTCACGGCAGTGGGAGACATGCTGTCTGGATCAACCAACACTTGAACAGTACTCTGCAGCTGTAAGGCCTGACCCAACTCTGTATACCAATACGTAATCATCATCATCATCAGCAGCAGTATTTACATTGGGAGATTAGACTGTGACATACACAACAGGGCTGGGAAAGTTTTTTGTTCAAACCCACCTTAGAAACTGATTAAAACACACCACAAACTTAATCCGATTTTAGTTTCTTGTTCCACCAATAATAAAAAATTGTATTACGGCTAAGTTTTTGAAACATTCAAACAGAGGAATTTGCACATACTGGTATATTCTATGCTGTGGGGAGCAAACAACTGAAAACCCACAGAAATCCCAAAACCCACCAAGTTAGGCCTCCTTACAAAAAACTGGTTTTACCTAAAAATTCAAAAAAAAACCAAAAACCTAACAAAACTCACTGAGTGAGCTTCCTTAAAAACACATTCTTTTGCAACTCTGACATGTGATGGGACAGTAATGTGCTGACTACTGGCTTTGACTAACAAGGTTAGTTAGTTCATGGAAGAATGACCAATGCCATTTAGATGTAACCAGCCATACAGGTCAACTCAGCCTGGCCATCCACACATAGGTAAAATTAGTAACAGAAAAGCCGGGGATTTAACAGGCACAAAGCAATGTACAAGCCCTGCATCGTCCTGTGGTCTTGCAGTGTGAACCGGTGTCTATCTGAGGGCTGAAAACAGATCAGCATCGTCTAGCATTTCATCAGCTATGTGTCTCACAAAGCATTTGTACTTTCCATAAAAATTCAAGTCACAAACTAGGATAGTTGTCTCAGTCCATGCAGGCAAATATACTAGTGCTAGTATTCACTCTGTGTGCCCATCTAATGTTGTCAGACATAAGTTGCTGCAATCTATAGTCAGCAACTAACAAGCTACACAATCCACAAATTGATTCAGTTTATTACCGGCCAATTTTTGAAATGCGCGTACGTGTGACAAAGTTCTATTAATGCCTGCTAGTATATGGAGTGCACTCAGTGCAGACTGCTAGAGAAAGGTTATCTACAAGCCCGATAACATGTCTACAATACTGACACAACTGTGTTTTTCATTAATCTTAATTTTTATTTTTGAACAAATCTTTTAAATCTGCATCTCAAGTTTCCTCGAGTTAGGCATGCATAAATGCATACCGGGGTCAGCATCTGAAGTCATTTGAAGTAGAACCAGATTAACCAGCTGGTCTTCCTACAGACACACAATGCATAGCATATTAATTTGCATTGGAGTGAACAGTATTTTCTAGCATCTAGTCAAATACAGATAACATTATTTTAGTAGCTGACTTAATAATAAAATACAAATAACTCATGCGCAAAGGTGCAGCGCAGCGAGCATGCAGGCTTCGCAGACCACAATAATGATAACCTTTTATAGTACTGTTAGGTCGAGACTTCAAAGTGTTAAACTTTAGGAAATAATAGTTCTAGTCAGTGACTGAGTGAGCAGAGTTTTACACCCAATCAACACATTACAGCTTATATCAAAGTCTTTCTGCCCCAACAATAACAGAAGCATAACTAGAAAGTGCTTGTGAGAGTGCTTATCACCACCAAGTGAAGTGATTTAAGCATTACTACTACTACCACAACTACACCTACAACAAGGAAAGGGGAGGGAGAAGGAAGAGCTGCTTTGCTGCAGAGGGGGGAAAGTAACAGCCAGCGTTGCTGCTTGCGCTGTTGGTGCAATGACGTCATTGCCATTATGAGTCACCATATACAAGAAATGATGGACAGAATGGCCAATCTCTTAATCTCTTTCAATGTTCACTACGCACACCTTGGCGGAGATAACAAGATCGTCAAGCCTTCGTCAAGGCTAAGTATTGCCCATGGCTAGCATCAGTTGTTTCTGCTGGCAGTAATAAAGTGGCACATGTACCAAATCGCAAATGACATGTCACGAATCCATGCTGACTGGTTCGAGCAATAGCACCCATGCAAGAAACAGATAAAAAACCCTGTAACCTTGACCATAATATTCAATACAGTTGTAGAGGTTGTCAAAGTACACATTCATGCAAAATTTCATTAAGCTAAGTGCAGCAATTCATGAGTTGTCGTGCTGACAGAGCAACAATGCTGAAAACAATACTGCCGTCATGTTTGCTGGCAGCAAAAACGTGGATAGCAAAAATAACACACCAAACACTCACATCATCCTGTTGTCGAGCCTCGCGCACCATGAACTCCCGAACGGTTGCGGGACTAAACTCTACTATATAACAGAAAATGTCGACGGCCGCCGATTTTATCTCAACATCATCCATCGACTAGCACACAACACAATAAAATATATCTCAAAGAAAAAGTATAGTAGCTGAACAAAAGAGCCTTATATATCAAGACAGAGCCTTTATTGGATACGACAGCTGCATCCGATCGATGTGGTTGCAAAGTCCGTTGACACTCTCCCCCCCCTTTATCCCATCCCACTATCGAGTTTTCAGCCGTGGACCAGCCAAGGCCCTGGGTCTGGAGGGCGGGCTACTACAACAACAACGAGAAAATAAACAATTTGCAACAAAACTGCCAACTTCAGTCATCAGTCAAATGTGAAACAGAAACAGCACAGCATTATCAGCAACACATTTGTGACTGTTTGCAACTGCATCAGTGGGCGACCGTGAAATTAACTTCCTCGATAGATCATGATCAGCTAAACAGAATGACTAACAAAAAATACCAAAATAACATAAAAGAATCCAAGCCAGCAGGTTGAATCGTAGTGTTGGTCACACTCTCCTCTGCACCCTGCATGGCTGTTTTCCAGACTGCTCCAAATGTCACCTTTTCTCCATCTCTTGTTCCACCCAACACAGTCGTGCTCCATGCTTTGGAAGCTATATCTGCTTACATTACTTGTATATATTTGAATATATATATATTGTATAGAATATATATATTTCTCAACGTATTAAGATCATCACAGGCTTACAGTACAAGAATGTACAGTGAAAGCAGGTTACCGTAACTTACCAGCAGTATTTCCAAAGCCTCCAAAATTCCGAGACTGGATAATGTCTGTGAAAAACAAACAAATCAGGGACAATCAGAGAAATAACTGGTCATGATACACAAAAATATAACACAGAATCTCTGCCAAGACAATGTAGGCCAGATGACAAGCCACATGTGTCAAACAATGATTGGCACATTGCTGACATAAATGGTCTAAAACATGACGTAAAGCAGTTAAAAACCAGCGCAGCGAAAACAGGCATTTGCCAAATTCTGCCACATAAGTTGGACCAAGTTCAACCATCCCCGAAAATGAGAACCGAATCTGCTAATAACTTTTTATGTAACCTGAAGACAAACCAACAAATAAACAAATAAACGCCTGGTATTACACAACCTTGCCACTGGCAGATTTAACTATATCTGTAGTACACTATGCTAGACTAGCAACAACAACAAACAAAAATATAGCTGAGCTAGTGGACTGCTGGACATCGCTACATGATTACAGAATAAATAATAGACATATATACGTAAAACAGCAACAACAAAAAAGAAGATCATTACAAAGTATCAACAGCAGTCCATCTCTACCTTGAAAAAGCCATCTTTGCTCTGTTGCGCCAGCGTCTGAGAGAACGTACAAAACTCTTTAAGAAACAACGTCAGATCACGACGAGTTGAGTCTGGAGTATCATCGTCTGTTAGCTTAGTGAACAAACTCTTGAGGAACCGATCATCATCCTAACAACAACCACACTACTACAAGCTGAGTCCAGAATATTATCATCTATTAGCTTATTAAACACGTTCTTGAGAAATCAGTCATCACTCGATATCTTGTAGCAACCATCTCAAAAGACAGCTACTACTATACAGTAGACATACACAATTTTAACAGCTAAGCCTACTTTATTTCCAAAAAATTCACTAACTCAGGCTGGTTGTGGTGGGCTCCCATTTATTTTCAGTCTCTAATGACACCTATTCTGATCATATGCATAAAACAGACCAAAGGCCTCCACATTTTTGATAGACTTTATATTTGTCTATTTTCTTTAAGAAATCACTTAAAAGATTTACACTTGTTTTGCTCCTCCACCAAAATGTTAGTCAAATCTATTAACGGGCAAACACCAACCCTATTTCATCAGCATCATGATTATGATCATAATGTACATAATGCAGCACAGGCAAATCTGTCCATAAGGTTGGCAGCCACCCAACGATATGCTGCAGTTATCAAATACACTAGGTTAACCTCGTGATGGCTGTGATATAAAATATGATAAATTATTACTGGTAATGTCATTACTGTTATTATCGTTACTATTACGGTACCTGAATCATGGTGACAATCTCCATCTTGTTGAAGAAAATAAATGAGCTCAACGTGGACAGAGCGTTGTCGTCGATGGCCGACTGCGGAGGTGTTGGTAGGACAACGTCCATGACATACTGCATGCGATAGGTCTGATGTATCTTCTGCACCAGTGCCACGTTGTTGAGTGGAATCACTTGCTTCAGACATGTCTCAGAGCTCAGGTAGTGCCGATGGTCGGCAGGCTTCTCCAACACAGGATCGTACTCCATGGCTCCCAGCACACTGAAGATTAGATCGTCTGCAAACATCACCTGAACAACCACATACGCAATTTTATTCAAACACAACACCGTAACTGCAGAACTTAGAATTGAAGACAAAGTGTAAACAAAACAGCTAAACATCAGTATGAAATAAGAAAGTAAGTAACTGGTATAGTGTGTTAACTGTAAAGACCTCAAACATGCTCAGTGCAACATTAGAATGAGAAGCAAAAGTGTTTGAGTTGACATCTAAAGGTAGATGGTAAGACATTTATTGGAATACAACAATCTTACTATAAGAACTAAGAAAAACTAAAACATTTTAAATAGCAAAGTGTAAACCGACAGACTTTACAAGTCACCTTTTATACCATATTCCAATGGAAATATCCAGTAGCCTAATTCAAGTTACGCTAGATCACAGTATCTCAGGTTTTAATACATTCGTTCTTATGCTGAGCACTGCTATTTTTATATTCGCAAAGCTTTGTGTTCTCTGGATCTTTAATTTGCCTGCAAATGTCTCAAAACTGTTTGATATTGCCTATAGCAAATGTGAGCACTCAGCCTGGTCTCTACCATTACATGTCTCTGATTTCTTCCTGACATATCCACTATATTACATGTAAATGTTTTTTCACTGATATGCCATACCAACAGTCCAAACAATATCTAAACTAATCTTTAAGCCGAACTGAGGTGATACCTTGGTGAATGTAAAGGACGAGTGGATATAGTACCTCAAACAGAGCTGTCTTATTGAGCAAGAAAATACTCTTGAATACACCGTAGAGTCGGTGCAAAGCGTCGACATTGCCTGCATCTTCACACGAGTGAAACAGGTCCGTCAGTTTACGTATGTATCCGTCGCTCTCAATGGCGACCGACAGCCGCTCTCGTTTGATGGGCGAGACGAGGCATGAGACAAAGAACGCGGAAATCTCGTCGAGGTGAGCCAGGTCACAGGTCGGCAGTTTGAGAGCGGGAACTCCAACTTCTGCATCATCCTCTTCATCGTTTTGATCAATCACATCCTGGGTTATGTCCACCGATGGGTCCTTGCCCTGGAACTACAACAACAACAACATTACTACTACTAACAGTACTACTACACACATGGATTTCATCATGTTCTGACTGATACTGACCACCTAAACCCACACCAAATTGTGTACTCGATCAGTCTACCTCAGAGGCCATAAAAAGCGAGTTGACCTTAAAAAAGTGGTCTTTATAAATCTTTATTCGCCACACAGGCAGCAACCAGACAGACAGACAGACAGACATAATATGATACGACAACTACACAGAAAGAGCAAATGCAGTTCGCAACCTCAATACAGACAGACAAACATAACAGAATTAGTGGAACATGACATTTTATGGACAAAATATGAAATTCAAAGTCTTTGCTGTACTAGTGACATTAGGTTGCTGCATTGTCATAATCATAGCAGCAACAAACAGTATAAAAGACTACTAGGTACTATAAACAAGCTGGCATCAGACCTGGCAGATCTTCTCCCAGACCTCATCGCAGCCTTTCTTCTCCTGGAAGCTGAGTGCATAGTCACAGTTGTCACCCTCTGACCAGACTATCAGGGTTTCCTACATTACAGCCATCAGCAAATTTTTCAGCAGCATCATCATTATCTGTATTTGCAATTTTGGATTCATCAGCAATTCATCATTGGGTATTATCCGTCAACATTCAACATTGGTAACCGTATTCAATCAATGTTATAACCACTAATCAGTATCAATAAAAAATTAACCTATTAATCAATCATCATCATTATCCAACATGTTGTTGTAGTGATACTGTAACAGCCCAACAAATCTTCTTTTCTCGTGAGACATGTTGTTGTTGTTGTAGCCCACAGCTCCCCTCTTTCGTCCCATGGGTCAGCTGTCAGTTGTGTCGGGCAGGCATGACAGTGAAAGGTAAAAGGTAAAGGTCGTCAATTTGTATAGCGCATAGTCGCGAGCATGCGCACGCCTCTAATGCGCTTTTGTCACTAACCAGAGTCGCCTGCCGCACGGCCACCATGTACAGCCTGCAGACACAGGCTGGCGCAGCGGCCGGCTAGGCAACCCCAGTCAGCTGTACCAAGGTCCCCACCTTCAGTAACCCATACAAATGAGTTACTACTCATTTTACCGTCCCACGAAGGGTAGAAGGCTGAGTCGACCTAGTTGGCAGGCTTCGCACAGAGATGGTTTACCTGCCCGCAGGCAGTCACCCATCGCAATACTAACCGGGCCCAGAGTAGAGTAACTTCGTTTCAGCCGAAGCGTTACCAACTACGCCATGCCACCAACAGTGGAACAAATGTTCAACGGAGTGTGGTGCCATTCCACAGTCTGGGCAAACATCTGTCACGCCTGCAGTGATGCGGGCCTTGTACGAGTTGAGGAGCCGGCAGTGACCCAAATGTAACTGAGCAAGAGTAGTGCAAATGGAACTAGTAAGGTAGCATTCGAATGATGATAATTCAGGCGGAGTAGCTCCAAGGACTCTGTTAGGCACAAAATTTGACTGTGCATCTGAGACATCACAAGTTATACAGGTTGAAAAAATCAGCCATCACATCCGGACCATACCATCCCATAAATCACAAACTGTGAGTTGCATCAAATGTACAGGGCAGTGAAACAGATGTTCTACAGATCACTATCTATCAACTAATATCATTCTTATCTACAGGGTGGTCCAAAAAAACGGCACAAAGTTAATGACACCATAATTTTGCAACCGTACATCATAGTCATGTGGTTTACAGCTAAATGTTTTGAAAAAAATTCTTTATGTGACTAAAGTCAGTATTTAAATACAGCAGTTAAATATTCTTTGTTATTGCCGCTGGCAATTGAACTATGCAAAAACAGTATTACTCTTGACATTGCAGTCCAATTACCCTTGACATTGCAGTCCATAAAAATGTACCACTTTTGTTTTTTCAATAGCTCCGTGAAACATTGGCCTATTTTAATAATTTTTGGCGCGTGGCATTAGAAAGAAACTTGACGCAAATGTCTTTAGTTTTGGCCAACTCTCCCTAAGGTTGTTGCTACACTACCTTGTGAAATGCATAAGTCGTAGTTTGACCATTGATAACAATGAATTCACACTGGGCAGTGCATGCGTCGGCTGAGAAAATTACTGAGACCACAAAATCATTGAAAATCTGTTGCTTCATCTTTATTTTAAAATTGTAAGTCGCCAAACTGAAATGATACATCAACGGCAAGTGGCCCGCTTGAATCATGCAGTTACTGAACGTGCTGTTGGCAAATGGTGTCAACGTCTACCGCTTGCGTTTGTGCTGCAGGAGGACATTTTGAGCACATGCTGAAATGAAGATGATGTGATGTGAACATGTGACTTTTTGAGTGACAATAATTGTCAATTGCGTTTGTCGTTATTCAGTTAATAATTTCTGAGCCGACGCATATGCTACCTGGTAGAAATTTATTGTTGTCAATGGCCAAACTGCGACTTCTGCATTTCACACGGCAGTGTAGCGACATTAAGGTGAGATGGCCAAAACTAAAGACCTTTGCGTCAAGTTTCTTCTTAATGTCCCATGCCAAAAATTATTCAAATTGGCCAATGTTTCACAGAACTATTGAAAAAATAATAGTGGCATGTTTTTGGACCAAAGTACATTGAAGGTAATTTACTGTTTTTCAATAGTTCACTTGCCAGCTGCAAAAACAAGGAATATTTAACTGCTGTGTTGAAACACTGACTTAAGTCATGTAAAGAATTTCTTTCGAAACATTTTGCTGAAAACCGCATGTCTCTGTGATGTACGGTTGCAAAATTATGGTGCCATAAACTTTGTGCCGTTTTTGGACCACCCTGTATGTTTATCAATAATCAGCAACCAGTAACCAGCAACCAGTAATAATAAAAGCGCCTCAGATTCGGCAAGTTTCTCGCCGACATTACATGCATTATATAAATTTATTTACTTATTTATTTAATATATTTAAGCACTATCAGTCATCACAGTCATCATCACCATCATCATCCATGTGAAGCACGAGTTGATGTAATAATTACCAACTGGTCCAATTAGTACCTCAGCATACATGTCACACACAGCATTTTACAGGCGTTTTCCTGGTAAATCTGGGATAGCCAGGGCCCCTTTATATTTAGCTGAGCTAACTGAATGGTTTAAAGCGTAGAAAAAAAACTTCAGCAGGAGGTAATTTATTGCTTTACATACCTGCTGTTTCTGATATGCTGTCAGCAGTTGCACCGATGAAGACAACAGCATGCTTCCTAATACAGCCAAAATACACCATGAGTTAACAAGAAAAACAACAAACTTTCATATCTTCACCAAGTACTGACCAATTTTCAAAATTCTTTCACTGGCATATTCTCTGGAGAATATGCAATACAGCAATGAGAATATTAAAAATCCCAACACATTTAAACTAAATTGCTACACTAGGTTGTAATTAGGGACCAACCGAATTCACGGGAAAAAATGCATGATTTCACTGCAGAATTTTCAAAACGTGTCAAATTTCACGGAAAATTCACGGAAAGAGTTTCGGAAATTCACGGGAAATTCACGGGCCCCACAGACGTTATTTTGAGGTGCTGCGCTAATGCAAACGAAGAAATTTCTGAACAAAGAATATTTACTACACAAAGTCAAGACTCAAGACAGTCAATGTCAACTACTTAGTGCTGAAGTGCGACACGTAGCAAACAGCAACATCCGTACAAAAGCTGCTGATAAAACTCTGGAATTGTCATAAATTAAACTAAAAGCACTAAAATTCATGAAAAATCACGGATTTCACGGAAATCGGCGTTTTTCACTGAAGAACGCCGATTTCACAGAAAAACGTCACGGCCGTGAAATCGTGAATTAAGTTGGTCCCTAGTTGTAATGCACAGATTTTCAAAAAAAAACCATAATTACAATAAGACATATACAGACACTTATCTTCCAAATTAATTTTCTGTTATCTGAATTAAATTACATCTAAGTCAGCAACCATCAGTCAAACAGGACAGATCCAAGACAGACCATCAATCTCTGACTTGACGTCAAGCATCATAAACTTGGGTTTTTCCGAGTATGTGACTGAGACGTGCCCGGTGCCATTGTCATCCCACGCTCGGTTCTCGTTCAGCATGTAGAGCTTCACACGCCGACGAGTGTTTGTGTTCTCACCTGCTGCTGCTGCCATCTCTCTGCTGATGTTACAACAATCTAGTGTTGTTACGGTTATCGAAAAAGACACCGAAACCGCAGTATTTTAGCAACATTGAACCCTATCAAAACCACAGTTTTAGGCTCTCTAGTGACGGTTTTGGTTTATCAGTTCTGATAAGTGTCTGGCTGTGCAACGCAGCGTACTGTACGCCCGTTGGGGCATGTCGAGTCACTCCCTGCGATGCTGCTATAAACTAAGGCCCGAGGTATTGGCGGGCCAGATGGCCAGAGTGGCAAAATAGGTCGCCATGCGTCCAGGGTTTAATTACACAGTGTTTCATAAAAAGGACCCATTTTTGTTTTTTTTGCATAATTCACTCAAATGATGATGAATTTACATAAAATTTGTAACAATTTTAGCTGAAGAAATACTAATTCAAAATATTGCAACAAAATATGGCAGTTAATTAAATATTCTTTGCTAGTCCTGACATAATGCTGACGTCATAATGTGTCACGAGTACAAGCTGGATAGTCTCAACTGGTGCTGTCAGTTGCTACCCTGCGTCGATGGTGAGCTTAATCTGGTTCACTAATGAAAAATGTTTATTCTATCAGCACTAAGCAACATAGGGACATGAAATCAGGTGTCTTGCGATCTAAAAATGCAACCATTTTGCAAGCTTGGTGTGCTAGTCTTGCTCAAACATGTAAAAGTCCAACTATCCCCACAGACACGTAAATGCCATCCCTTTGTATGTTTTTGTAACTGTAACTGTAAAACTTCAACAATTTGTCATGAATGAACCAGATTTTTCACCATTGGAGCAGGGTAGCGACTGACAGCACCAGTTGAGACTATCCAGTTTGTACCCGTGACACATTATGACATTAGCATTACGTCAGGATTAGCAAAGAATATTTAAAATTGTGTAAATTGATCATCATTTGAGTGAATTATGAAAAAAACAAAAAGGGGTCCTTTTTATGAAACACTGTATACTTGTTTGTAGGCCTAATCCAGGTGTCAATGGCGTTCACTGTGATCAACCAACCGTCTGACTATGCGTTTCTGCACGTGTCTTTTGACCTCCCTCCGAGTCTGTCTGTGTCTCTGTCTGTCTGTCTACCTAACTCTGTCTATGCATGATGAAGTTATGATGAACATCGATGGATGCTAGAGCTCACTTGTTCTGAGCAGTGTCTGTTTGTCTCCCCCCACCTCGCACGGCCATCTCAGTCACTGACGCTTGCACAGCCACCATCTGTGGGTCAGTCTTTATACGGCCGTCTGTCAGATACTGGGGCCATGGTCTTATACCAGGCATGTGCATCCTATCAAGCTGTCCAGGCTGGAACTAATCAGGTGTCATTAGTGGGTGCCTAAGTCTGACTGGTCCGTCCGATCTCTCTCAGCAATGCTCCCTTGCCCACCCACTCACAAAGTTTGCGTCTAGCAGGTGTCCGGCTGTGAGCGGCAAAGCACCCGGCGGGCACCCTGTAATCATTGGGTGTCCATGCCAGTTTTAGTGCTGGTCAGAAAACCAAACCGTACAGAACTGAAACCGTGGTTTTCCCCAAAACCGAACCGAAACTGACCGATCTCGGCCAGAGTGAAACCGTAACAACACTACAACAATTAGTCTTTCAATAATCAATGTCCTTTTAATCTTCTCTTCTAATCAATCTCAATAATGAAACATAATCAACAACTTTTCATTCCTGCCCCTCATTTCTGTTCTGCACAACAACACCAACAACCAATAAATGAGAAAATCTCTGTCTCTATACGATCAGCTCTCTGTATATTGAATTCATGCCACAAGACCGGCCCGGCAGCCATGCTAATCTATGCAGGCGAGGCTTGCGATGGTTACCGTATACAGCTATTTTATGGCAGCATTGACTTCAAGGCATTTTAAGAGTTAAGTTGAAGACATCAATATGTGATTACTTTGCTGTCTGCGTGATCGCGCCGTTTGTGATGTGCCAATGTTGATTCAAGACTCAAATGTAAGCCTAAGCCTATGCGAAGTTGATTATTTGACTTTATTTGAATTTTGCAGAATGCGGAAAAAATCTAAGGTGTAATATGCATAACGTTCGTCAGGTGAAATTCCGCAAAATACACCTTTTCAAATCAATAATTCTAGCGGTAGATCGGTGATCTTGCTGTTAGCACTGGAAAATTGCTAGAGGTAGATCGGATAGGCACATTATAAGGTACATGGTAGAACTTATGTTCCTGGTAGTCATAGGACCATGCCAAGACACTATCACGTGTTTAAATCAGGCTTATTCAGTATTATATCACAGTCCATCTCAAGCCATATCTGTTTCTTTGTAACACAGACTTTAAAATATATTGTTTTTGAATAAATTTGGTAATTGATAACAAAGTGACTGATATTTCAGTCCCAACCACAGTCCTGGTAATGCAGTGAAGAAATATGGCTGCATCCTTACATTAATAATGTGATAAATGTAATTAGAAAAAGTGGCGATCTACCACTAGTAATTTTCTGCTCACTAGTGCGAGATCGCCGATCTACCCCTAGCACTGACCTTTTCAAATTTCCGCATTAAGCAAAAGTACACCTTCCCAGGCATGTGGCGGCGTGCTGGTTTCGTCATTTTTTGCATTGTCTGGTGGCATTTATTTACATTTACTGAAATACTGAAAGGGTGAGTCTTGATTTCACATCTGGAGGATCGTCCTGCTGTAATCATTTACGTGTCTTGCCTGCGGTGTTCCGCGGTTTTAGGCATACCGAAACAAGCAGGTTGCGAAGCGAGGTAGAAATACGGCGTTCGTTGGAAACTGTGAATTATAAACTACGGTACTTCAAAAACAATCTGCAGCAAATCCAGCACATTTTTATATTGCACAAATCGCTGTTCAAAAGTTCGATCGACTTACATCAAACCACAAACAAAGTAAATCTAATAAACAACAACAAAGTCAACATCCGCCATTACAGAGTATTCGATCACTGCTTGATCATACCCGACTTCCGAACATAGATAAATCAATTTGGCTGCTCGGAAAAAGGCGATCTTTCTTCGAAACTCGCTGTCGCTGAACGACAGTATTGCATTTGTCAGCGCCTTGGCTCGATCTGCTGTTTTAGCATTGTAACTAAATACCCATGACATGTGCAACTAGACCATATTAATTGTATGAGCTATACAAAATATGTAAAACCTTAAAAATTTGACATTAACGCCCCCTGGCTCGTTCGCCCCCTGGCTGATTCTCCCCTCCCCCCGTTGAATATACCGGTGATTCATTATTGAAGCTTGTGTTTTAATTTACAGAAAGGGAACAAACAAGCGTAGAGTCACGTTACTGATTGATAGTTACTTCAATTAACGTTTTGGTAAACTGAATAATAAGTAATCACAAAGTCAGTAATCTTTGGTTTCATTGCAGTGGCGCAAGTATTATATAGTCTATACTTAGAATGCTTAAAACACAACTTATGTGCCAACGTCAAGCTTTCTTTGAAATGATTCTTACACGTATACTTGGGTCTAGGCCTAATAACCGCTTGACGAACGCCTATCTATAGACAGCATCAAACATTATTGCAAACATTCCAAGGCGAGAAAGCGTACTAAAACTCTGTATAATAAAATACATCTGTAGGCCTAATAATTTTATTTCAGAATTAAACAAAGCATTAAACATTCACACAATCGTTTATTTTCATCACCATGCATAAAATTTCTAAACCTCAATGTCGAATTATCGGTATTCAACGGGGGCAAAACGTCCAAGATGAGAGGACGAAAGCACCAAGGGGCGAACAAGCCAGAGGACGAACAAGCCAGGAGCGAATCAGCCAGGGGGCGAACGAGCCAGGGGTGAACAAGCCAGAGGGCGAACCGGCAAAGGGGCGAAAAAGCCAGACTGTGCCAAGCACAGCCCTGCATTGTAATTTTGTATCTATGCTATCGTTAATGTAAACAAAAATAAAAAGATTTTGTGTTTTACAATGTCTCAAATGTCGGTTGTCACTAGTCCTGTCGTGAATGTCACAGTAACGAGTTCCGTTACGTCTTTTGCATCGGAGAAACATTTCCAAAAAGATTTGACTGTCGCTGCTTTAAAGGCGAGTTATGATTGATTGCGGTAGCACTAAATACCGAAAACAACCGAAAACGTTTTCGGTATTTAGTGCCACCCGTTGATTGTGGGATGGCATTGCCTGTTCTGTCTATTAGAACATAGCAACGGCTTTGATTAACATGCTTAGTTTGATAGTGCTAGTCATTTATTGGCTTGCATATTTGTGTGTTTCTAAAGGCAAAGTTGGAGTTAGTGACTGGCGCCTCATGCACTGGGATGATCATTGAAGTCTATGGCAAAGAGGACAAGTTTCTATGTCGCCTTGACAACGATGATGCTCTTATTGGATCATACCCAATTGATGATGGAGCTCGTCTTCACGTAATACGACACTAGACATTTCTAGCGGAAATTGCTTTGTGTGCCACAAGCGAATCTACCTATCCTACACATTTCTCTATAGAGTAGACTGTCATCAGTCACTTTTGTGCATCTGCTTAAACGTTTGATGGATTTCGACGTCATTGGCCTGTGCACTTTTTTTAGGTTCAGTGATGCATTGTGTTTTATGGGGGTCCCTTGTCACCAGCGGAAAGGGAGATTAGGGGGTCAGACAGTGGCTTCTATCCCTGTACCTGGTGGGCGCAGCTTGCACCCAGTGAAAAATGGGGGGGTGTTTTGATAAGGTTGTAGCTCAAAATTTTCCCCCATTTTTTACTTTCTCTTATTTTTTATTCCCCCTATTTTTTAATCTGCACCTTTAACAAAAATTCCCCTCCCCTATTTTTTTACTTCTCCCCTATTTTTTACTGGGCAGACTACTGCTTACAAAACTTTCTCCCTAGTGGGGAAAGAACCCCAAAATGGAAAGGAAAACTTGAGTCAGAAATTGGGGGAACCTCAGTTCAAAACTGGGGGAAGTTTATTGCACCCGATTTTTATTTCAGATTTGGGGGGATAGAAGCCACTGGGGTCAGACCTCTGAGCCAAAATGTGCAATTATAAATTGCAGCCTTATCATCAGTTTTATGCTACCCACCTGGCGAATACAAGTGAGGAGACTTTATCAATTCTGTTTTTTATCCATGAAAGCAGCTACTGCTTTAGTATATCTTAGCCGTCGCAATTCTGTCTGTCTGTCTCTCCCTCCGTTCGTCCGTCTGTCACACAGGTGGATCAGTCAAAAATGGTGCAAGCTACGATCACCATATCTTAACCGTCGGCTGCCTGGAAGACTCTAGTTTCGGGAACTGTAAAGTTTTTCCATAAATTTGAAGGGGGTTACCTCGAACGAGGGCACTAAATGAGAGGGGGGTGGGCACAATTTGCGATTTTTGGCCAATAAGTTGCTGTATATCAGTAACAGTGCAAGATAGGGCAAGATAAAAAAAAATACTGATTTTACGCACTATATGAAATGTTCTGTGTAGGCCTGCTGCTATTTTTGTGTTTTTTTTGTGTTTTTATTGATTTTATTTTAACTTGTCTCAGTTGCCGTGCTACTCACGTGTTTGTGTTTTTAGCTTAGGAAGGCTACTGTAAGTGCTGTATGAGCCTGGTATGTCTTGCCGACTGTATGTTTGTGTCAACTTGGTGCACTGTGTTATGCTTTGCTGGCAAATAAATGATGATGATGATGATAGGTTAGTATTAATCACTAATAGGAAGTCATACACTGGCTTTCGATTGGCACCGAATTCAATGACCTTGAATGATCTTGAATGCCAAAATGGGGGGTTTTATGGATTTTTTTGTCGATTTCGGGCTGCGACACAAGTCTATGTCATTCACAAGGTAGCACCACGGAACTAACGTTATGCGATCCAGAATCCAGATAGAGAATTTAGTATTTGTGTATTAACTTAGCGTGAACACCCCAATTTTCAGCTAAACTACTGAACCTCAACTGCTATAGGCTTTCGTGCATCTCGTGAGCATTAGCTCAAATTTCTTTTTACCAAATTACTTCGGTTCTTGTTGTCAGATTCTAGCTTTGTGTGCATTACACATTGCTGTAAATTCCACCATTATTTTGGTCATTAATGATTTTCTAACTTCTATTGGTCTGTAAGAAAGGTTTTGCTCTGGACAAGAATTTCCAAAAATTGCAAGTTAGTAAGGTAGGCCAGGCAAACACTTCAGAGTGCCCATCTGTCACAGTATACAGCATATGATGTTGCTTGTGTGTTTGCAATCTCGCATCTGCATCGCATCTTACATTTTACTGTATTTTACTTGAAATTTGGGTATGTTTGCATGAGTACTGGGGCATCAATGTTGAGGCTTCGACAAGCAAAGGCCTGAAGCTAATTAACCACTTTGTCACTTATTGAATAATCAAAAGTTGTTTATGATAGGTCAGTCTTACAGGCATACAGATGGGTGGACAGGCAGACGATATGTGTGGTGACAGTGTTGCACTTTTACTCTCACTGTGTACATCATGCAGTGTGAAGTAAAGCTTGTGGTGCATTGTGTACTGAAGGTGGTTGATAAGACCGGACAAGGTCCAGAGCTTGAAGACACATCGAAGGTTGAGAAATATGAAATGTCCGATGCAGACTACGCTCAGCGATCTGGTACGAATCTGTGTCAGTGTACAGTGACGTTTCTTTTTATTTTCAACAACTTGTTTTCCGTATTAGCACTGTAGCAGTGACATGGCACCAGCATCACGATATAACTTTGAAAAAATATCAATGCATAAATTATGGAAGTGAAAAAGCTGTTCTATCTACGAATCAGACTACAGTGACAATTTTTTTATTTCTTAGCTGCTTTCCACATTAGCACTACACTAGTGTCACTGTTGTGGCATCGACATGATGATATAACTGGGAAAAATTATAAATGTACACTGTGTCTCCAAAAAACATCCCTGACATTTTCGACTGTAACTGGAAAACCACTCATGAAATTTTGATAATTTTGGTAGGAATATATTCGATACAACTTGCCATCAAATGACCATTTAGTTTCCCACCTCACCTAATGTTTGTTTTTGCAGTACCTGGGGAAAACACAACGAGCAAAATATCACTTTTTTATCAAATGTGATATGACTGCTTAATTAACATAACACGTAAAAACACATTTTGTTTACATTTTTGGCATTTTGGCCGACATTTCACTCAGTTATCCGTTTTTCAATTGCCTGCAGTAAAATTGCTTAAAGTGTTGGCCCACTATGTGAACACAAGCAAGGAGATGCTTTTTTCATTCATTGACAGCAGTATCGATAATGTTCTGCTCAAGACCAATCCAGGCTGTACCAGTCGCTTCTTGACTTCACAAACGTTCCTAAACTTCATCTGGTAGACACACTGCTGCATGACAGTTGGGGCCCACAGATTAGAATAGATGGAAATTATTGACGTTTTGTCATTCATTTTAACACATATTATGCTTGGTCTGCTTTCCCCAGGTAGTGCAAAAGCAGATGTTGGGTGAGGTAAAAACTAAAACACTTATTAAATAGCCAGTTGTGTCGGAAATATTTATGCCAAAATTTATTAAAATCTGCTAATCTTTTTTCAAGTTACAATCCATAATGTCTGGGATGTTGTTTTCAGGTGTTCTGTTTATTTCAACACATATTGCGCTTGATCTGCTTTCCCTAGGTAGTGCAGAAGCATACGTTGGGTG
>Ga0209367_1001781_pt1 | contig 27370 bp, 20 predicted proteins | sample WorMetLIZISLAND2_FD_187412 | JGI IMG/M metagenome (GOLD analysis project Ga0209367, IMG submission 187412) | Marine gutless worms symbiont microbial communities from Max Planck institute for Marine Microbiology, Germany - Olavius geniculatus... ...
GTATAAAAGGGGGGGGAGAATTTCCCCAGCATCAAAGTCACGTGGCCCGAACTGAAATGCATTGGCATACGCCGAACTCGCATTGTCGACTTAGGGTAGGTCAACATTAGCGCTTATAATTTGGTTCGTAGTGGACGGAATTTCACAAAATTATTTTCGTTCAACGCCGAAAGGATCGCACTTGTCAAACCATTTAGATTATGTCGTTATCTTCATCGGTTCCAGAGATATTTGCGCTCAAACTCGAAAGTTGTCGTAAATCGCACCGTTTTTTGAACGTTTTTTGCCCTCCTTAATTTTAAGGGCGCGGTGCCCCCAAAATTTGTACTTGCGTTAACACCCCAACATAGAGGCACGTCAAGTGCCAAAGTTTCGTCGGGCTAAACTCCCTAATTTCAAAGTTATAAGCGTTAATTTATTACATTTTAAGCCAATTTTTGACCCCCTTTTGAAAAAAGTTGTAAGGGGGGCCGCCGTCCCCGTTGGGGGGGTGCGCTAGTAAAAATTGGTCATTCTCTAGCGCGTGTAAAAATTTGGGGGCGCAGCACCCCCTAGGGGCCGAAATATAGTCTTCCGAAAAATGCGACTTAGGGTAGGTCAACATTAGCGCTTATAACTTGGTTCGTAGTGGACGGAATTTCACAAATTTTTTTTGTTAAACGCCGAAAGGATCGCTCTCGTCAACGCCGTTTAGATTTTGTCGTTATCTTCATCGGTTCCAGAGACATTTGCGGTCAAACTCGAAAGTTGTCGTAAAACGTACTAAATTTTGGACGTTTTTTGCCCTCCCAAATTTTAAGGGGGCGGTGCCCCCAAATTTCGTACTTGCGTTAACACCCCAACATAGAGGCACGTCAAGTGCCAAAGTTTCGTCGGGCTACACTCCCTAACTCCCAAGTTACAAGCGCTAATTTATTGCATTTTAAGCCAATTTTGGACCCCCCTTTGAAAAAAGTTGTAAGGGGGCCCCCGTCCCCGGTGGTGGGTGCGCTAGTAAGACTTGGTGATTCTCTAGCGCGTGTAAAAATTTGGAAGCGCAGCACCCCCTAGGGGCCGAAATATGATCTTCCAAAAATGCACTTTGGGTGGGTACGATTCAACATCGAGATCTCCAAGGTCACTGGACCAAACTTCACCGGACTTGTTTTGCCTAACGCGGAAGAAATCGCGGTAGATCAAGTAAAAATCCGATTTTGAATATCTTCATCCGTTTCGGAGATATTCGCCGCCGAACTTCGAAGTCGTCCGAAATTGGGCTGAATTTTGCATGTTTTTGGCCCCTGAAATTTTTTTGGGGTGTGCCCCCCGAAATTTTGGACCGGCATTATAAAATAGGGCCTAGTACTGACCGTCGTGCAAAATTTCATGCCGGTCGGCCCACGCATCTCGGAGATCTCGCGTTGACAAAAAAAACATTAGAGGTAAAACATAAGTCCTTCCAAAAACTATCGATTTCGGGCGGACTAATAAACAGACAAACCGAAACCCTCGGAAGCCAATTCTGAGGGTATTAGCAGCATCCTGCTATGAAAACTGAAAATTAATGCAAGCGTACCCAGTTATCCAGCATGATATTTCAACATACACTGTGTGTCAAAAAAATATCCCCCAACATTTTCGACTGTAACTTAGAAATCAATTATCAGATTTTAATAATTTTTAGCAAACATTTTCCTGACACAACTTGCCATCAAATAGCAGTTCAGTTTTCCATCTCACCTAGCGTATGCTTCTGCACTGCCTAGGGAAATCAGATTAAGCGAAATGTGTTAAAATAAAACAAAAAACCTGAAAAAACATCTCCAACATTATCGATCCTGCCTTAAATAAAATTAGCAGATTTTGATAATATTTAGCAGAAATATTTCCGACACAACTGACTATTAAATAAATGTTTTAGTTTTTATCTCACCCAACGTCTGCTTTTGCACTACCTGGGGAAAGCAGAACAAGCATAATACTTGTTAAAATAAATGAAAAACGTCAATAAATTTCATCTATCCTAATCTGTGGGCCCAACAGCCAGTCTATTACAAGGTTTGACTGTCGTGCAGCGGTGTGTCTACCAGATGAAGTTTAAGAATGTTTGTGAAGTCAAGAAGTGACTGGTACAGCCTGGATTGGTCTGGAGCAGAACATTATCGATACTGATGTCAATAAATGGAGAAAGCGTCTCCTTGCCTGTGTTCGCATAGCAGGCCAACACAATAAGCAATTTTACTACAGGCAGTTGAAAAATGACAACTGGATGAAATGTCAGCCACAGTGTCAGAAATGTGAACAAAATGTGTTTTCACGCGTTATGTTAAATAAGCAATCACATCGCTGGTTGTGCTTTCCCCAAGTAGTGCAGAAACAAACGTTGGGTGAGGTGGGAAACTAAATCGTTATTTGATGGCAAGATGTGTCAGAAATATTTGTACCAAAATTTATCAAAATCTGATAATTGGTTTTCAAGTTACAGTCGAAAATGTCGGGATACTTTTTTGAGACACAGTGTATATTTTCTGTAGTGCTCAATCGTTGTTCTGCAGATCGACAGCGTCAAGTCGAGTCTTTGCTCGTCTCTGCTGGTGCGAGACAAGGAGTCAGGCAAGTGGATGGTGAACTTTGACCCGCACATACTCACACTATTAGCAGAGACCGGGCATATGAATCAACTTGGACTCGACATTCCGCCAGCGGCCAGGGCTCTGATGTCCAGACAGGCAGACATTATGAACCTTTATCAATCCGTCAGAGTAAGATTTCCTCGCACTGTATTCACTATTTAGTTTGTTTTTTATTTATAGACTGTTGGCACAAAGTAATTATAATTTTTATATAGTATGTACAAATTGAATGCAGGTGAAAAGTAATTTTTTTCAGAAAGTTGTGCAACTATTAAATTGATATAAGTAAGTAAGTAACTAAGTTAAACGTGGACTTGTGTAGCACATACCAATAAAACTTTTTTATGCAAAATGCATTTCATTCAGGTGAACTAAAACGCACGTGGCTTGATTTTTTTTTATTTTCTGCGATCCAACTTTTTGATACTGTACTGATTTTCTAGCAAATGTGCCGTTTTTTTAACTAGAACCGTATTTTAACGTTCACACTTATTTACTTGCAAGTATTTTCAGTTCTGTCTAATTGCAGTTGTAGTTTCATTGCTATCGGACGATGCGTGTAGCGTAAAATGTGGTAGTGCAACCGTAAGTTGTCTGTCCGTCCGACCGACCGTTCATCTGTAAAGTTGATGCATAAGTGAGGTTTATCTGGAACGTAATTTTGCGAGTAATAAGCTCAGGGTCTTTGCTCCTCAGAGCCAAAACAACGGCGAGACCATCGCGAAATTTCGTGTAAAATTCATCGGACGCGGCGTAATTCTGTTCTTAATTTGAATTATCACCGTTGTAAAGTGGGACGTCAGCACGATTGTAAACATAAACTAACGCATCTCGCGGTCCTTTCGCTACGGCAGTAAGACGCTGTTGTTGTTAAAAGTGACGTGATATTGCAGACGTTGGTGCATTGCATTGATGACGTTCTGGAGATGACGTCACGACTGGTCAGTCCGTTGACGTGTCCACTCAGTGACCGGCTTGATCGAGCGCTGCAGCCGGGTGTCGACACGGTTAGCTGGCTGTCCAGCAATGCCGGGGACTTCGTCGCCACTGCTGAGAGAGCCGTCACCGAGTGGCAGCTGCTCATGCACCGGGCTAGCGAACTGGTGGAACAGCGCATACTGGCCAGGTTCCGAGACCTTGAGAGAACCATCCTCTGCCCCGTGTCTGCAGCGGACGAACCCTTCACAGTCGACCAGTTCCTCGACTACGCCCGGGTAAACCGAACTCTGTCGTGGCTTAGAAAAATTTACTGTTTCAGAATAATTGCTGAAAAAGGCGTTTACGGACGGCTGACAACTTTGCGCCGTCAACTTAAGCTAAATGTATTAGTGGTTTGGGGAAATCCACGTGCGCGTGTATGATTATCAGTAGCAAATCGTAGCCTACTGAGATAGTCTATTTTTGCGTGTCACGATAACGGAGTTATTATGTTGAAGTATATACTACTGGTGGCGATCACCTATGTCAATAAACGTGAACTCATTAATTTGATTTTTCGCGTTATCACTAAAACAGCTCTTGTCTTCGACTTTCTAGTTCGTATAATTGGACCATAGGTCCGACGTTTCGTTTCTGAATACTTCAGAACGAGTTTCTTGTGAGCAGAGCTGCTGTGTTCGTGGTGGCGAGTCACTTCAGACGAAAAGCAGCAATATTGAAGAAGCGATCAACGAACTAATGTCGATGCTGCTCGTTGACCCGTCAGGAAGTGAAGAAGGTAAAACATTTATTACTACTGTGTTATTATTTTTATAGGCCCCTAGTTGCACTTTGGTGTTGTTTGTTATGACGTTATTTTGTGCACGCAAAAGTGTAGCGCATTGGCAGTTAGCAGTTTTATATGATTTTAAGCAATATCATTACACTATTACACCTATAATCGCGAATTTTATTGACAAGAAATAAGGTATATATTTGCAAAAAAGTTCCGTAATTGTGACTTGTCATGTACTAATGATTGTGAGTTAAGGTCGAGTACTTTTAGTGGCTTACGTTGTCGTTACGCTGCTGCTAGTGATGCGAATTTTAGTTAAATGGATTAAAGATACGATTATTCTTAAAATAATTGTGGCAAAAGCAAATGCTTTCTAGTATATATTGATGTATTAATGTGAGCAGAACTAAAAAGAGAGACCCCAGCGTCAGTGACTGAGTTGGAAGTTTATCGGAGGAAAGAACTACGGAAAGCGTTTGCACAGAGAGAAGCGGCGCAGAGTTTGATCGTCCACCTGGATGCCTGTCAAGTTGAAGCTCTCATCAAAGCCGCTCGAAATTCTCTTGAGGCCCTGAAGAAAAGCATCTCAACAAATGCGGTCGTCAGTTCAGGTAATTGCTTTCAAATTTTTGTTATATCATCTAAAAATACTATAATTAACGCTGATGGTTTACTGTTGCACTTAATGCGAATAGCTTTTGTGATTTAATCAAATAAAAATAACTACAGGGTGGGTCAAAAAATGACCCAAGTTGTTTTTGTCAAAACTTCGTCAAATCTCCACCAAATTTAATAATTTTTGGCAGACATATAGCCAAGACGATACAATTATGTAAGGTATACTCAATGTCTACCTCACATAATTTACGTCACCACACTACCGTGTAAAATGCAGATGCTCTAAATTGTTGCATAATGCTGAGTTGTTATCTTTGTAAAGTTCTAACGACTTAATTAAGCACACAATGGGTGACTTTAAATTTCGCTTAGACCTAAGTTTTAAACTATAATTTTAAACCAAAACTCGGTTTAAAACGTAATTAATGCAAAATTTAAAGTAGCAATTAAATCCGGTTTCGAGTAGGGTTTTAAACCGGACGCTTCCGCTGAAACCAAAGTTAAAACCGAACATAATACCAAACTTCGGTTTAAAACCAAACTTAATCTGAACAATCTATTTTCAAACCTGATCTCCATAATTGCATCGAGATAGGCGTTTCTTCTTAAAGACTAGTCTTTAGGGTTGGTTTAAAACCAAAACCACTTTAACTTTCGATTTAGCGAAAACAAGATGGCGTTTGTTTACCCAGCGGTTGCTATTGCTGCCGGCGTTCTAGGGCCCATACGACGTGCGCCTACTGTACAGCGCGAATCATGTTTATCTGACGAAGATGAGTTTTTTTCAATGCGTCTGAGTGCTAGACAGATTCACCAGCTAGCCTCAGAATATATAATATCTGTGTATTGTCTGCATATTTATAGGGTACCAAGGAATTAGGTTTTCGGTTTAAAACTGAGCATTGGTTTAAAACCATACTTTAGAGTCCAGATTAAGGTTTGGTTTAAAACTATAGTTTAAAACTTAGGTGTAAACGAAATCTAAAGTCACCCAATGAGCTAAAATGTGATTTATCCAGCAGAATTATAAGGTCGGGAAACAACGTGTTTCCAAATTATCAGAATTTATGCCCAATTATTCGCCATAAGACACCACGATAGACAGGCAAACAGATAGGCTATGTACAGAGACAAGCACCAATAAAACTACACTACACAATGGCTTAGACGTGATGCCACGGCTGATAGCGACATTAACGATCAACTGATCAACTGACCAATAACTGATCAATATGGTGTGGCTCGGTAGTCTTAACGGTAACGTGTCGGACTTGTAATCCTGAGGTAACTTAGGGGCGCAGGTTCGACTCCGCACCAGGACACTGCCGGCAAGTTGTTCACACACATGTGCCTCTGTTACCAAGCAGTATAATTTGGTACTGGCTTCACCGCTGGTATGTAAACAGGCACACCGTGCGATACACTGGCCCCGTATCCGAGGTCTCGCAGTGTAAAAACTGGTGTCTGGCTGAGGGCCTTAGGAAACGGAGATCAGCGTCGCCCTATGTAAGGTAAGGCTCGGGAAGGACTTTACGTTTCTTACGATCAATATCGCAGCATTCATTCGTGGATTGAATGTGTTTTGAGCTCAGCAGTCAGCTGTTTTGTTGTCTGCTATTTTTAGCGTAAAATATTTAATTCCACAAAATTATTAAATCACATGGTGCTTCGTGTGGAATTAATAATGAAAAGTGAGCAATCTGATACTGATAATCACCGTGTAATGTAACAATTTAGAGCATCTGCGTTTTACACGGTAGTGCGTTGACATAAACTGCGTGAGGTGGACATTGAGTACAGCTTACATAATGCTATTGTGTTGGCTATCTGTGTGCCAAAACTTATCAAATTTGGTAGAGGTTTGACAAAGTGCTGACAAAAAAAGTTGGGTCATTTTTTGGTCCACCCTGTATTTTGAGCAGCTGAATTTCGCCTGACTATTTACTTTAACTAGCAGTCGTCTCTTTGTGTATTTCAAACCAAAATTGCAGTGAAAAAATAATCTGCATGACACCAGTTTTTGATGTGTTGAACGTCGAATTTGGTTGAATTTCATATATCGCACAAGCTACAAAGTTACAAACCAATGGGAGTTTGAAGTTTAATATATACCACGAGTTCCCTATATACTTTAATCAGCTGTCAAGCCCCCTCCTGACCTTATTCTGTCGGTGCTTAATGAAGTGTTTACACGATTTAGCAAACGTCCAGCAAACGTCCAGCAATTTACGTGTATTTTGAATACATTTGCTGGAAGTTTGCTGGACGTTTGCTGGGTCGTGTAAACACCCTATAAGACTCTTCGAACTCCCGTCCTTGGAGCTCGGAGACGTGCTTTTTTCGCGCTGGAAGTTTTACGTCTTAGCGATGGATTTGCACCACTACAAGTGTCCTAAACGTCGTTTGTAAAAATTAGAACAACCGCGGAAAGTTATGACTCTCATTACGAGTAGGCCTACTTACAAAGTTGCTTCTGCTACTGCTGCCTAGCAACGCGTCGTAATAAGTTTTGACTACATTTCGATGCAGATGGCGAGTCTGGTGCTGGGAGCGTTCGTGCGTTGTTCCGCTGTAGCGTGTCACTCAGTCTGCCGACGATGTCAGTCGTACCGACACTGGATGAGGTTCAAGGCGCCGTCATACATGCCGCTCAACTCATACTAGCAGCACTCAAGGCAGTCGATCAGTGGACGGTCACGTTCAGTAGCAACAACACTGACGACCAGGTCGACCAGCGTCTAACGACGTCTGGAACTGCCAGGCCCTCCACAGGTTCCGCTCGACTGCGTCGCAGCGTATAGACCTAATACCCCGTTTACACGATAAAGTAAACATGAAGCAAACGTATTCAGTATACACGTGCACGACGTGCGCTCTAAGTTTGCTTCATATTTGCTTCATCGTGTAAACGGGGTATACCCGTTGAACAGTTTAATAACGAGACATTGTTTGTCCAATGTTAAGTTCTCTATTGGACTGTACTAACTGTTAAAGAGTACGATTTTAAGGTTTTTTTTATACATGCAGCGATAAAACTTGCTACAGTGGGTAATGAACCCTATAGGCCGGGGCCATTATTTTCGATCTGCTTGCGGTGTACATGTAAACGAATTTCTATATGGCTTTCCTGTAGAAACAGTAGAATAACCACTGTAGACAATTGTGTCGGTGTTTTGACTGTTTAGTTGGCGTTAATTAAGCAATGATTTTAGTAATAATTTGAAAAACCTACCACGCTACCTACCGTTGTTGTTGATGTGAAGCTCACTCAAGCGACAGTGATGGCAATCACACGGCCGGGTCACTTCTGGCGTACGCTTACTACAAAGCATGCGACGACAGAGATATTCAGAAGCTTCTTAGCTTTTTATCAACTTCCATCAACTCATACAAGAAGGTCTGCTACAGTATCTCTTGTCTGTACTGCATCTGTTTGTTATAAGCTTAGCCGAAAAAGTATTTAAGTAAGCAAATATGTATGTAAATTTTTTACTGCATAAAACAACGTTAAATACAAAACATTGCTCTTTGCACTGGCAAAGCAACTGATTTGCAAACTATCCTATTAATCATTTTATTATGTTTTATTGCAACTGTATTTTATTGTTATATACTATTCAGATCCCCTGTAAGTTGACATTGTTTGACATTATCATTATTATTATCATACTGATGCAAAAAGCCTTCTGTGAAAACTGCGAACGACGACGAAAAGTAATGCATGTAACTTTCAATAAGTTTTAATTGCATATGCCGGTTGCCAAAACACACCCATTTGTGTCGACTGGATGCTGCACAGGACGTACTAGGCGTCATTGATCGATTCGCACCGTTCACCGTCGTGTGGAACCAGGACAGAGACATTCAACTGAAAACGTTCCTTGACACTGACCCGCGACTGTCGCACTTTGAGGATAAATTTCACTTCTACAACGAGCTGGAACAACGCTTCTCAGCGGTACCAGACTGCATTGTCATTGGTCCGATCGCTGTTCATACAGGTAATGTGCATATTTTGCATGCTTATAGCAGCTTCGTGATTAGTTTTGTCCGGCTTGAACTTGCGTATTCACGGCACATTTGTTACAAAAAGTTTGCACAAACTTTGCATCATTCTGCATCTGTATTGTGTCTGTTTTTCAGTAGCCTGTGGTATAAGCTTAGTCCAGCAAATCTTTGGTTGGCACATAGAGCAAAATAAGAGTTGCTGCTAAACCGATAAATCAGCAAAATAATTGTCTCTTTGTGTCATTCGCTTCATATCCATTCTCAGAACACAGAAAATACTGCAAAATAAAAGTGCATTGCATGTATTGCAAAAATTGCTAGGGGTTATCAGCTGAATAAAAAGTAAACACTGTTTCTCTTGCCGTAATTTTTTCACTTTCGAAGAAGTGCCCAGGCGCAATCTCTCTCCCCCCGAATTCATTACTGGTAAGATTGCATCGATTCATTAAAGATCTTCCTCTCATCAGTTCACTGCATGTGCGTATATAGACGAGCTGAAGCAAGCTTTGCGTATTGAGACTCAGTCGTGGCGCACGTGCTACGCGCGTCACTGCAACGCCAAGTATCGCGCGTTGATGCACGAAGCTCTGCGATTCATTGGTGACGTCAGCAAGCGACTGGACAGACCGATCAATGATCTCAGCGACGTCCGCTTAGTCGTCGACACGCTCTGCGAACTGCGCGGCACAGAGATCGACTTCGACATGACGATTGCACCGATCGAAGTAATGCCAGCTTTGTCGTATACTGTCATCACAACAGGTCCGTCGAGATCCACAGCGGGGCCCGGGGAAACATTCTCGCGGGGCCTCTCTGGGGAAAATTTTTTTGAATTTTTCTTTTCTAAATGGTGCATTCTGGTGTACTTTATATTTCTGCGCGACGGCGGGGCCCGAAACGTTGCGGAGCCCGGGGTAGCTTACCCCTACCCCCTCCCCCCTCTCGACGGGCCTGTATCACAATCGCAGTTAGCGTATTGCTACCGTAAGTTGTCCGTTTGTCTGTCCTCTCTCTCTCTGTCTTTGTATCGTCAATCCATCGTGGCCATATAAGTTGTCTCACATGAAACTAATAATTAGCTTAGGGTCTACGCTTCCCGGAGACTTAACATCGGCGACATACACCTAGGCAAGCAACACAAAATATCGGGCGAAATACGTCACCCGCGGACGGGACGAGGTGCAGTTGGAATACTCTTGCATCACGTATGACATCATCTGAAAGCAAAACCAAAAACATAAGCTTAAGTAAAACTGCATCGCGCGGTCTGTTTGCTTACGCTGTCCTATATGGCAGGTGACGCTCCGTAGCTTTGAGGTGAGTGGTGTGCTGCAGGAGTCGTACAGTCTGCTGGCGAGGCTGGGGATGGCGTTGGCTCGTGAAGAGAGCGAGAGCGTTGACACGTTGAGCTACAGCTGGCAGAATCTGCAGCAGCAAGCCCGTGAGACGGCGACCAGACTCACCGAGCTCGAGCCTCACTTCAGACGTCAGCTGACCGATGACGTCGCAGCGTTCGTCGTCGAATGCGATCAGTTCTGCTCGGACTATCAGACGGTCGGTGTCTGTCAGCAGATTGTTTCATGTTATTACCTTCAAGTAACTGCAACTCGATTGGTCATCTGATTGATCGTGACTGACGTGATGTGTCGTGACTGTTGTTGTACAGCCTATACTGTTTTATTGTTAGAATGTGCTATACGTAGGCTAATGCGTTAAAGGCAGAAGACGAAAAAAAGAAGAAAAAAGTATCTTTGCATAAACCGTGGTCCTGTTTGTAACACTGAAATGGTTTTTCGACGAAGAGCCTATGTGCATACCTTTTTAAACTAACCTGAATTAGAAGGAGGTCGTCATTACTATCCCAACTGCTGCTGCTACTGCTGATGATGATGATGCAGGCGGGTCCAATGGTCGCCGGTTTGTCGCCAAGTGTCGTCTCAGACCGCATTGAGTTCTTCCAAGCCATGCTCGAGACGCTGATGATTAAGTACGAGCGACAGGCGACCAGCGAGCGCCTGTTTGGTCTGACGCTGACAGAGTACCCGGAGCTGCAGCAGATACGACACGAACTGAAACTGCTGCAGCGACTGTACGACCTGTACGATGACGTCACGCGCACCATCAAAGGATACTTTGACATTCGCTGGCATGACGTCAACATTAACGTCATCAGCGCCGAACTGCGCCAGTTTCAAACCAGGTCTCATGCTACGTGTATATTTTCGCCAGATGAGTGTTAGGTTAGAACGACAAAGAAATCTACAAAATATAGCTTAAGGATCGATAAAGATGCGCTCGCAAAACAATAAATATTTGACAACTGATTTTATACTTTTTTCTTACGCGTTGTCTAGCAAGGCCATGAAAGATCGAGCTAGCGGAGGTTGGGTGCGTGCTAGCCGTGTGTTGTTTTCGCGTCGGTCGGTCAGGTGTCACAAGCTGCCGAGAGCGCTGAAAGACTGGCCCGAGTACAAAGACCTCTGCCAGAAGATCGACGACTTTAACGCTCTGGTGCCTATGCTGGAACAGATGACCCACGAGGCGATGCTGCTGCGTCACTGGAAAGCGATCCAGTCATTGACCGGCCTGACGTTCGACGACGAAGCACAACAGTTCACACTCGGTACCGTCCTGCAGCCGTCCCTACTCAGCGACAAGCACAGAGTCGAGGTACTGCAACTATTCGTGTGCTCTATAAATTCACCAGTAATTGGTTAGCTTGTTGACGTTTTAGACGAATTTATACAGGTTATTATTTATTGCTTTAACCTGCGCGAGTTTATTCAAAGATGCAACTAGTAAGTTCTGATACGAACTAAAGCCGAACCGAATACAAAACAACAAAATGTACAACTACCACTAGTAGTTAATCGTATATAAGTCCAAATTATTTTCGTCATTAGCAACATGTTGTACTTAGCCGAACGGTCGGGCTTATGGTACGTTATGTCGTCCCGTCCATCGTCGGTCTCTGTCTGTAACGTTATGTATTGTAGCTAAACAATATGTTTTTGGTAAGTTCCTATAGGCTGTCAGTAGTAACCATGTCGCTATCTGTAGCGGTTTGGCCGCAATTTGCAATGTGACTGCGGGGGACGTGCAGGATATATGCCAGTCAGCTGTGAAAGAACTTGAGTTGGAGCGCAAGTTGAATCAAGTGATTGGCGAGTGGAATCATCATTCGTTTACACTGGAAACGTTCAAAGCACGAGGTGAACTGTTGCTGGACGTGGACACCACGCTCAAAATTACGTCGCAGCTGGAAGATTCGCTCGTGATTCTTACATCACTCAGCAGCAGCAGGTACAGTACCTTATGCCAGTCAACAAAGTATAAGCTTACTATACCGCTTCGTTACACCGGGTTACATACAGATGGCAGCTTATCGTCAGCACAGACATTTATTAATTTCTATTGCTTATGCATCATTTTAACAGCGCTGGCCTTAACTGCGTATTCACATTGCGGGGTTGAAGTGAAAAGCAGAAAAAGACTCACAGTCGGTAAATGCAGCAATAGTCAGTCGAAGACGAGTAATTCCTGTTTTAATCGACGTCAAGCGATTCGCCACATGTCAATACTGTTCTTGATAACACACTACTGCTCGACGTTTCTAAAGAAGCAGTCATGCACAATGCACATTTTGGTTACGATGGAATAATTTGCGACATGTGTGACAAATTCGTAAGCGGTTTTATCACTAAATTTATTAAAACTGGCTACAATTTAATAAAGTTGTCATAATAAGTAAGTAGCGTCGTTTTTAACTTTTTATGGACCACGATATACATTAATAAATACAAGTGGATTCGGCAATTTATGTAGCACCTACTGGACAAAGTCTTTGATGACTTAGTCTACGCTCTCTATTACAACAGTTAAATTGCAACTTATTTTCTACAACAGCGACCTACTAATAAGCTTTGAAGAGTTAGCTAACTTCACCAAGGCTTCGTAGTCTACAACTTGAAGTAAAATGTTAAAAAACAAAACATAAATCATAAGCATAGTTAGTTGAACACTAAGATGAAAACGAAATACAGAGTGTACGAAATGAAAATGTATTAATTTGAAAGGGATCAACGTGTAGTGACGATCATGTGTTACAGATACAGCGCTCCTTTTAAAAATCGTATCGACGAATGGGTGCGAAACCTGTCCAATTCGCTGGAGATCACCAACAACTGGCTGGTCGTTCAGAATCTTTGGATCTATCTGGAAGCGGTGTTCACGAGCGCTGATGTGGTCAAACAGTTGGCGGTCGAAGTGAAGCGCTTTCAGAACGTTGACAAGTCGTGGCAGCGACTGATGCAGCGCGTTCACAGCACGCCGAATGTCGTCGATTGCTGCGTCGGTGACGACTTTCTGGCACAGATGCTGCCGCATCTACTCGAGCAGCTCGAAGTCTGTCAGAAATCACTCACCGGGTACATGCCGGTCGATTCTGAGCCATTTTTCACACGATAAATTATCATGAACAGACGTATAAATATTGCATTCATCATTGACGTTGTGTGATGACCATACATTCAAAGACATTACAGTTTCTGCGTAATTGAGTAACTGACCGTAAATGGTTGACAGAAATATTGATTGTTGTGACATTTCAACAGTTGATGATGCTGGTTGCATTTCAATTCTGCAGTATTGTGTCTTGCTCTGTTTTCGCGTGGATTGCCTGATTCTGTTTAGATCACTCCCGTTTTTACACAATACTCAGGACAAACATTTTTTTCAGATTAATAACACATACTGGCATACAGCGCATCTTCTACTTATTTTATTACTTACTTATTTGCTAAATCGTTTGTTTATTTACTTATTTAGTTACTTACGTCCGTTATTTCACTGATCACGTTGTCTTTGTCACTCGTTGTCGTTGGTGGTTGGTTGTCAGTTACTTGGAGAAGAAGCGTCTACTGTTCCCGCGGTTTTTCTTCATCTCAGACCGCGGTCTACTCACAGTACTGGGACAGGCGGCCGACTCACGTCAACTTCACCCGCACCTGTCGAGTCTGTTCGCTGGCGTCAGCGCACTTCAGTTCGACACCAGGAACCGCGATCTCATCGTCTCGGCGAGCTCAGCGCAAGGAGAAACGCTGCAGGTAGCACCGCTTTGACTTACCTGCTGACCGTCGATATAAGGCAGTTTCGTACCGCTGCACGTGAGAGGCTGAGAAGTACGTTTGTGCACATCTAAGATGAGCAACAGCAGTTAAACTGAGCGTTGAACCCACAGCTTTGAAGCCTATAAACCCAATCTTGTAGTCTGTTAGGACAAAGCTATCTAGGAGGTAAATTCCTTGACTGGCCTGTCTTCTAGAGATCTAACTAGAAATTGGGGCAAAGCCCAACGTGAGTCCGCCCGGTGCCCTAAGTCTGATTGGGGGAAATTAGAGGGGGGAGGGGGTAAAATTTTCCCAGCATCAAAGTCACGTGGCCCGAACTCAAATGCATTGGCATACGCCGAACCCGCATTGTCGAATTAGGGTAGGTCAACATGAGCGCCTATAACTTTGTTCGTAGTGGACCGAATTTCACAAAGATTTTTTTGTTTAACGCGGAAAGGATAGCTCTCGTCAACGCCGTTTAGATTTTATGTCTTTATCGGTTCCAGAGATATTTGCGCTCAAAGTCGAAAGTTGTCGTAAAACGTACAAAATTTTGGACGTTTTTTGCCCTCCCAAATTTTAAGGGGGGCGTTGTCCCCAAAAGTTGTACATGCGTTATCACCCCGACCTAGAGCCGCGTCAAGTGCCAAAGTTTCGTCGGGCTACACCTTCTAACTCCGAAGTTATAAGCGCTCCTTTATTGCATTTTAAGCCAATTTTTGACCCCCTTTGAAAAAAGTTGTAAGGGGGCCCCCGTCCCCAGTTGTAGGGGAGAGTAGGGGTGCGCTAGTAAGACTTGATGATTCTCTAGCGCGTGTAAAAATTTGGGGGGCGCAGCATCCCCTATGGGCCGAAATATGGTCTTCCGAAAAATGTGCTTTAGGGGGGTACGATTCAACATCGAGATCTCCAAGGTCACTGGACCAAACTTTACCGGACTTATTTCGCCTAACGTACGACGAATCGCCATAGACGGAATAAAAATCCGATTTTGAATATATTCATACGTTTCGGAGATATTCGCCGCCGAACTTCGAAGTCGTCCGAAATCCGGCCAAATTTTGCATGATTTGGCCCCTGAAATTTTTTTGGGGTGCGCCCCCCCAAAATTTTAGACCGGCATTATAAAATAGGGCCTATTACTGACCATCGTGCAAAATTTCACGCCGGTCAGCCCACGCATCTCGGAGATCTCGCGAGGGAAAAAAATAAAACATCTGGGCTAAAACATAAGTCCGCTTCCGCAAGCTATCGCTTCCGGGCGGACTAACTAGATGGATAGATGTCTGTGCTAACTTTACCATCTAGCGAGTTCTGTCTTGACAGAATACAGGTTCGGACTTGTAACCGTGGATTTAATGCTCACTTTAACTGCTACACTGTTATAAATAAATTCTTAATGTGGACGTGTTCAGCTGATGAAGCCAGTGAAGATAGAGCACAATGTGGAAGCCTGGCTGTCGTCACTGCTCAAGATGATTCAGTACTCAGTGCAGAGCAGCGTTGCTGCGGCTGCTGCGGACATCGCCGACCAACAGATGAGGATACTCGACTTCTTGCACTCAAATCTCACCCAGGTTCTCAAACTTCACTTGTTATATGGTTCTGTATGTTTATCGGCGACACGTTATGTGCCTTATCAACTACATTGATCAGATGAACTTATTGAACTAGCAAAAACTCGAATTCTTCATCTTCTACGTCATCAAATCAGACAATATAATTTATATAACTCGTATAATTTTTACAGAATTGAATGATTAGCTATCGTCATTATTAGGACTGTGGTTACTACTGCATCTGCTTGCATTCATGCGCTGCGATTACACTGTTGTGCTGGGCAGGTTTGTCTGCTGGGAATGCAGTTGATGTGGACAAGAGACGTCAGCGAGGTGTTGAGGAAAGCTGAGACGGATCGCAAACTGGCGGCAAAGATGAAGCAGCAGATCGCAACCCAACTCAACACGGTGCTTGGACGCGTCAGTGCTAGTACTAGCGCTATCGATCGAATCAAGTTCGAATCACTGGCCACTTTGCAACTTTACTACAAAGACACTTTCGACGATCTGGTTAGTTGTTAAAAATAAGCACAAGACTTACAAAGTATCACACTTTTGTTATCGTTGTTTGGCTTCAAAGGACTTTACCATGTTGCACATTTAGTTTAAATAGCCAGGTGTTATACAATTTTTATTTTTTGCTAATTTTTTGGCACATTACTTAAATTTTTTTGTGGCAGATTATTTTTTATACCAGTACTGTAAAGCTAGAATTATTGTAGTGCAATTAGTCAAACAAAGACTTTAATGAAATCAGTTGAGACTGTAACAGACCAAAACACGAATAGCTTACTGTAAGTAATAAAACAGATGTAAAATATAAACTGAACTCCGTGAGTGAATTTGGCATTCGTTAGATACAAATGCATCTAGGACACTAAAACCAGGGGGTGGGGGCTAGAAGGATCTACGGACTCCCAAGGATTTACAATTTTAGTTTTTTTCCTGTAAATAGTACCTTTGAAACAGTTTTACTGTAGCAAAAACAATTCGTTACGCAGACTTAGACCCCCAAAGATCACGAGACTCCCCAGCGATTTACTGAAATAATGTCATTGCCTAAAACACTGAACGTGTTGTCGTGGTGATCGATGTAAACAGTGTGAGAAGCACGTGACATCAGTGGAGGACTTCGCATGGCAGAAGCTGACGAGAGCGTACTTCGTTGACGGCTTGAACCGCTGCATCATCTCGATCACCGACGTCGACTTCCAGTATCAAAACGAGTTCCTTGGCGCCACCAAGCGACTCGTTGTCACACCACTCACGGAAAGGTCAGCTTTTTCAGTTGCGTTTGACACTTTCTTGGCGTAATCGTAGAAATAATGCTTATCATATCAATTTACGTTTAACCTTTGATTTCGTTACTGTTCTGTTTTGTTCCTTGATCTAAGTTACTGTTGAAAAATAAAGTGATGATGATGATGATGATGATGATGATGAATGATGTTAGGTGCTACATTGCTCTGGCTCAAGCTGCTACAAACGTATCGTGTGCCTCGTTGGTCGGACCTCCAGGCCACGGCAAGACCGAGACCATCAAAGACGTCGCCAAGTGCCTCGGCAAATTCATCGTCGTCTTCGGCTGCTCCGATCAGATGGGCGTCCTCGGCATCGATCGAGTTTTTAAAGGTTCGGACCCTCTCAGTGCTTAAGATAATATCACGTTTGTGACAGCAGATTTCTCAAATGTAGCTGCCAGTTTTATCACCCACAGACTGGGCCAGACTGGATTCGCCGCAATTTTGTCATTCTGTTTTGTGGTCGGTATGAAGTTGCCCGAGTTACATTGACTCATACTATTACTAATACTATCGCATGCACGTGAGGCCGAACTGGAGCTGGCAAGTTAACAATGTCCCTGATGGTAATGGAAACTGCATACTTCTACCAGATTCCACAACAAATTACATTTTTCAAAACATTGAACAGCACCGAGTTCTATCTGAGTATCTGATAAAATTTTCAACGAATACTGTCTAATTTTGCACTATGGCTGTTAGATTTATTATAGGCCTATTTGTTGAGTTGGTGGCGTGACGTAGCGGTAACGCATTAAGTCCGATCAACGAAGTTGCTGTACACGGGGCCGGATCAGTACTTGGATGGGTGACTGCCTGCGGGTAGGTGAACCATCTCGGTATGTAACCAGCCGCCTAGGTCAACTCAGCCTTCCATCTCTCTGGGGTAGGTAGATCGAGTACCGGTCTATCTGCCTGGGGTTAAGGCGGGGCGCGTTTATCTGTGTCGGGTGGCAGGTAACACTGTGTGATTTTATACGGCAGGTGACGCTTTGTAGCTCTGGGATGGACTACCATTAAAAGGTATAACACCACTACCTTTACTTTTTGTGTACGGTGTATAGGCCTGATTCTGGCGGGCGCGTGGGGCTGTTTTGATGACTTTGACCGAGTCGACGTCCAAGTGCTGTCAGTAGCCGCTCAGCTTATTGAGAACCTGCTGCGCACCAAAAAACAACAGAAACGCCTGTTGGACCTGACAGCCGAGCCCGCAAACACTGGACTCAGCCCTGAGTGTGGCATTTTTTGCACCCAGGCAAGATAGATACACGCACCTAGACATTAATGTTTATGTTGTTTGTGAGAGCAGGGTCCGTGCGCCTAGGCCTTCTTTGAAAGTGAAAAAAATGGCGAAAAGACACTGAAGTAAGTCAGGCTGAATGTAAACAATGAGACAAGTACAACGAGCGTTTCCCGTCGCCGCAGCGAGAACTTCGAACAGTCTGCCATCAGAAGTGACGTCTTCAAAGTGCTTGCGAACATTTAAGACTAAACTCAAGACTCACTTGTTTTCCTCCTTTTTCCGCAGTTGACTGTGAAGTGGCTGCAGTGCCATAGCAGTTTTTAGTTTAAATTGTGTTGTATTTTTCACGCGGCCCATTATTTCCATGCAGTCGGGAAGCCCGCCATCAGGTAGATGATACAATACGACAGGGTCCAATGATAAAAGCGTGCTATTTGCGGCACATCTGTTATAAAAAGGTTTGCACAAACTTTGCATCATTTTGCATCTGTATTGTATTTGTTTTCTCAGTTGCCTGTGTTATGAACTTCGTCCAGCAAACTTTTGTTTGACACATTGAAAAATGCAGCTGGTGCTTGACGCCGTGTCTAGGAGACGAGCGCATCATCAGCCAGTGCAAAGCTGCCTCTGAATCTGAGAGCTTCGTTTCGCACAATTGCTGTTCTGAGTCCTGATCGGTCTCTGATCGTCAACAGCAAACTGGTCAGCTGCGGTTTCGCTGCCAGCGACGTCTTGGCGCAGAAGATCTGCGCGCTTTATGCTCTCTGCGACCAGCAACTCACCCATCAGGTCAGCTTATTTTGTGTAGGATTATTCACGTTTATAGACCAGGAACCAATATTTGTGGGCCTCCTAAAATGAATTCGTTCGACCCCCATTACACCTAAGGTTTGACTTGGCAGGATGGTGGATAAACTAAAATTTATAGAGCACCCCCAGATAGTGTGTGCAGTCAAATTGTGGTATACATTTTTTCTACACGCTACTTCGAAAAGTAGGGGTCGGTGCAGGATGTCGACCAGTAAAAGTAGGGCGAGGGGTAACGAAATTGTCAATATCTTTGCCAATATTTTACCGATTTCAGTGTTTTGGCACCAAAGGATAGGTCCTAGAATGTACTACGACAATACATAAACAGTTAAGTAAATTTCTAGTCTATATGGTTCAGTCTAGCAGGGATGTGCACGAGACCTTCTGAGCCGAGACCGACACGAGACCCAAGACCCATGTTTCCGAGACCGAGACGAGACCGAGACGTTCAAAATTTTGTCCGATACGAGACCGAGACAAGACGTTGCAGCTGTCGAGACGCTGGCCGAGACCTTAAAGCTCCCGAGACGTTTTTTCGTGTCGTATGGTGAAACACATTGACAATGAAAAAAATTATACGGATTAATTAACTCGCACCATGGTAAACGCTTTCTATTTGTAATCTTGTGCGTTTTTGCACTTTATTTCGACAATTATCACTGAATAATTAACGGCTTGCGCCATAAAGAATTGCAACTGCAGTGCTGTAGACATGAGCCATCATGTCTATCGCAATTGGCAAGCAACTGAAATTAGTAAACTACGTCACAGCTGATTATAGCTTTATAAACCAAGACGTCTCGACCGAGACCACATCCCTGCAGTCTACTACTATGTCAAGTCAAACCTTAGATGTACGAGTAGTGAACGTTGAACGAATTCATATTTATCAGGTTCTTGCTTCTGGACTATTACAGTAACTTCTGAAAACTTCTCAGAACAGTCTATTTTTGTAAACATACACTGCAAAGCGTTTCCAGCTCATGATTAGAGATTGCAATCCAGGATCCTGGCCGTTTTTGCCAGTCTCGAATCCCGGGATTTTGGGATTACAAAAATTAGCTAAAATTGTACTTTTTCGCGTACTAAATGTTACAAATAAATATATTAACCGTCTGGTGAATAAAATATTTTATGAACGCTACATGTAGAGTACTACTTCGTGCTGTCGCCGGAAATTAGTATTTTGACAGTCACTGTCACTCTCTACAGTTCGGATATACCTTTCGCAGGGGCCTGCGGATAAAATAAGTCAATTGGATCCCGGGATTACAAATAAATTCCGGGATTGCAATCACTACTCATGATGCAAGTTTATGTCCTATATCGTGTCCGATACAGTCGATCACATGAATTTACAGCAAGGAACAAAATTAAGCAGTCAGTTAGTCAGTTAGTCACATTTATTTCAGACAACAAGGTTCGTAGTAGCATTCAGTGATTTAAAAAACTACGAAAAGGTGACAAATGACGTAACAAGTTTTTGTGCAAAAAATTATTACATTATTTGCAGTATAAAACTGAAAATCTCTTTTTAAAAATTACACTGTAAAAATCGTGTATAATAATTCCGCTTATCAGTATAAATCAGTATAATTTTATCGACGCTTGGAATTTGTTATCTCTGCATTTCCGAACTTGCCACGATATCATGGAACAATCTTCCATATTATCTTCATTACACTGACACTGCTGTCGTTGAACGCCGACTCAATCTGAACTCTTCCTTAAAACAAACTTTGTCGGACGTTTCTCGTAATTGGCGCTCTATGTATTACCGTTTTACGTTACTGGGTCTATTTCTGTCGGCGTGAAGCTGGTATATGCTGCAGCGAAGCGTATAGTGTGTTGCAGGGGCGTCATTTAGAAGGGGCCCTACAAGGATTTATGATTTTACTTTTCCCCGGTAAATCGTACCTGGGAAACAGTGTTACTGCTGCGACTGCAAGAACAATACGTCACGCAGACTAAGACCTCCCAAGGGCTCCCAGTGATTACAGGGACCCCCAGTGATTCACTGAAGGGACGCCACTGGTGTGTTTCTGTGTGAAATGTGACGAAACTCTGCAGGGTCAGTACGACTTCGGTCTGCGCGGAATCATCTATCTGCTGCGCGTGTTGGGTCCAATGAAAAGGTCCGAGCCGTCGGAGTCTGAGCAGGTGCTTGTAGTGAGAGCATTGCGTGATGTTAACCTGGCTCAGCTAGTGGATCGTGATGAACCGCTTTTCCTGTCATTCGTCAACGACCTTTTCCCCGGCATCATTCCAGACAAGACTTGTCATCCACAGCTGGAAGAAGCACTCGCCAAGCAGCTCGACTCATTTGGCCTTGTAAACCACGCGCCGTGGACGTTCAAACTTACGCAGGTCATTTCTGTTATTATACAAATCGTTTATCGTGTTCGCCACAGAGTAATATGAGCAAGAAATTTGGGGCAGAGCCCAACGTGAGTTTACCTGGCGCCGTAAGTCCAATTGGGGAGGGATTTAAGAGGTTGAAATTCCCTCGTAACAAAGTCACGTGGCCTGATCTTAAATGCATTAGCATACGCAGAACGCGCATATTATCGATTTGGAAGGGGTCAATATGCGCGCCTAAAATTTCTACGTGCGATAGCAGAATGCTTCGCGATTCTTAGCCATGGCCTGGGCGTCCGTCCGTCTGTCTGTCTGTCTGTCCGTCCGTCACACTCTGGATCTGTATCAAAATGGTGCAAGCTAGGATTACAAAATCTTTACTGCGGGCTACCCCAAGGACTCTAGTTTTCTGTGACAAAATTTTGTGCTTCTGTGTAAAGGGGTTCCTCTCGAACGAGGGCGTCAAAGAGGGGTACCCCACCTGAAAAGACGTAATTTTGTCATTATTGGCTCGTTTAGTGTGAAAACGGTTGCAGATAGGTATAGACATGTTGCTTATCATAACAAGCAATTGTCACGGGCTTTTTAGTTTTATCAACATCGGTCACCTTGACCGACCTTGAATTTCCCAAATTGGGGGTTTTCGTGAATTTTTCATGATTTCGGGCTGCGACACACATTTCAAAAGTTAATCGCGCCAAAATGGCTAGAGATAGACTCAGACAATCTGTGTATGAAATTCTCAGCATTAAATGTATATTTTAGCAGTTTAAGTCCCGAAGTTTAAGGAGGCCCGCGCATGCAAGCGTCAAAAAGGGCTACTCCCCGAAGAAGTGGTTATTTTACTGCTGTTAGCTCGTGTAGCGTGAAAACGGTTGCTGTTTACATGCTGTTTTTATTATAACAAGCACTGGCGATGGGCTTTTTAGATTTATTAACATCGATGACCTTGAACGACCTTGAGCCTCCCAAAAAAGCTTTTAGTGAATTTTTCGCAATTTTTGGCTGCAGCGCACATTTTCAGAGTGAATTGCGACGAAATGGCTGGAGATAGTTCAAGACAACTTGCGTAGGTCTATGGAATTTTTAGCATAAAACGTCCATTTTTAACAATTTAAATTTCGATCTTTTAAATTCAAAAAGTTTTCTGTACGGAGGCCTCAAATTTGGGTATTATTTTATTGCATGCTGTACACGATTCCCCAGGTGGCAGGAACGCTGTTATCGCGCGTCACGTGAGCTTTGCTCAAATTACTTGTTGTGTGTGTGTGTGCATTTGTGAGCGGCTGATGATCGTGAAGTGTGGAGAGGGCAACAGTCCATTCTGATGAAATCGATGATGATGTATGTGCAGTAATGTTCATGTGTGTCTGTAGTTGTACGAGTTGCAGCGTCATCACGCCAGTCTGATGCTGGTCGGTCGACCAGGAGTCGGTAAAACCAGCTGCATCCAGTCGCTGATGAAGACACTCAGTGTGATTGACACTGGCACGGGAGGCGCTGCAGCAGTCTATCGCGAATCTCGTCTCAACCCCATGTCTATGAGCGTTGATCAGTTGTTTGGCAGCTTCAGTGCTGCGACCAGTGACTGGGTTGATGGCGTCTTTTCTGTGCTGCTGCGACGCGCTACCAGTCCAGTCAACAGAAGTTAGTTGCCGCGCTGTACCTCGTTTACACGATGAAGCGAACATGAGGCAAACTTAGAGCACAAGTCGTGCACGTGTATATTCAATACATTTGCTTAATTGTTTGCTTCCTCGTGTAAACGGGGTAAACATTCTTTCAGAGAGTAAATCTAAATGCGTAACTGGATAAGTGAGTTAAACGTTTCATATAGCACATTATCCACTTACCGGATACTTTGGACTCAAGACACTTCGGACCAACATTTTGGGTTCGAAGTGTCCGGTTACTGTAAGGCCGATGGCAAACGATATAAGTTTATCACCTGAGAAATTGGTATTTTATACCACAATTTGCTCTCACGAATTGCACGATACGTAGGCAAAATATTTGGTAGCTTACTAGCGGTAGTTTCAGGAGCAGAAAACTTGGGTGGTTTGCCCCAAGCGTAAGTTCTATCGGAATAAAAGTAGTTGCTAAATGTACTGTCTAACAGAGGCTTTCATATCCTCTGAGAACTACTCATCGTTTATTGTGTAACGCGACAGAGAAAAAAATGATCTAAACGCTGTCGTTAGCGTACCAATGGGCATTCGGCCTGTAGGCCTATATAACGACTTCATGTAACAATCACAGTGATTTTTTCTATGAGATTGAGAACCAGGTTTAGATCAGAAAAGAAGAACCGAAACTATAGTATAGCGGTAGTAGTTCAGTAGAATTAGTATGTCATCTGTCGGTTGCGTTATGGCTGTGTAGAAAGTGAACACGTCTGGTTGGTGCTTGATGGTCCAATCGATCCAATCTGGGCTGAAAACCTCAACACGCTACTCGACGAAAGTCGAACGCTAACGATGCCGAACGGCAACCGCATCGCACTATGCGATAACTGCAAGATCTTGTTCGAGGTAGACAGCGTCGCCAACGCGTCACCGGCAACAATATCACGCAATGGAATGGTTTATCTGAATAACACTGTGCTGAGCTGGCAGCCAGTCGTAGAGGTTTGTGACGCAGGGTCTCATACTGCTTGATTGTGCTGTCGACGTGAGTAGTAAGTCAATTTCCTAACAGCGGACGGGAGACCAGACTGTGTGGTTAAACGAGAAGAATTTTACTATCGATGTCCGTTGCTTAGGAGATACGAACTCGTTGTTTTGCGGCTTTTTGAGTACACTAAGTAAAACCCACTTAAACTAGCATATATACGATCTATTTCGGACAGCCTGCGTTTTTAGCAATACAGGAGCAGTCATGGTAACTTCGTAAGTTGATAACAGCCGGCTTACTGATTCGCAGAACACGCCGTTTCTTGCCTGATAGCAACCAAACAACTATAACCAGTATTTATTGGGGCTATCCACAGATTGATGGCTAAGCTAAGCCAACTCGAGTTTTTAAAAGAACAGATAAAAATGCAAGTTAAGCCTACATAATTAATTGATTGACTGATTGTTTAACTTATCGATCGATCGATCGAACAGATGATTGAGTGATTGCAACGGACGCCGATAAAATGCAACTTTAGATCCACTGCTCGCCTTAGTTCACGCTGTCACCGCGTTGCTATCTGAGTACGAGTACTTACATCCGGCGCACTTAAGTAAAAATAGTCACAATGCGCCGCAGCATAAACGAACAGATACGCCTTCAGTAGCCGCCTATAATGTTCAAAAGTAATGTCTTTTCGTCGGATCTCAATCGGCAGGCTGTTCCATAGCCGCGGTCCAGCTGCCGTGAAGCTCCTGTCGCCGATCTGTGACTGTCCGCGGCACGGTACACGTGTGAACGTCCGATGACCTGAGGTGCCGACGTTCCACCTCAGTAACGAGCTGACAGTTCTCTGACAGGTTCAGTGGAGCGAAGCCATGCAGAGACTTGCGCACCAGCACCGCCAGTTTGAAGTCGATTCTCTGCTTTGCAGGCAGCCAATGAAGCTGCCTGAGCACTGGAATGATGTGGTCACGTCGACGAGCTTCAGCGACGAGCCGTGCCGCTGCGTTCTGTGCCGACTGCAGCCGTTGGATCAGACCGCCAGAGATGCCATACAGCAGTGCGTTACAGTAGTCTAGTCGGCATGACACGAATGACTGAACTAGCGTCTTCTTGGCATCGTCTGACAATGAACGCGCAATCGTGTATATTAATGCATAGAAGCGTGCCTGTGTGTAGTGTGTAACTGTGCGTCAAATTATCAATGACAGGGCTGGCTGAAGCGTCGTGCAAACGACGAGCAGAGAAGTTTAAAGTCGCTGTTCGACGGGTCGTTTTCCAGTCTGCTGCGTTTCGTCGAGCGTCACGTGACGTCGAAGGACGACTACTTGGAACTCTGTACGGTCGGCCAGACGTGTGCGCTGCTGGACGGTCTGCTGTCAGTCAGAGACGAGCGTCAGCAGGCCACGGCCGAGTACAACCGCTACGAACGTCTCTACGTCTTCGCCTTTCTCTGGAGCTTCGGAGTACTACTGCCGCTCGACGCTCGCGCGAAGCTCGAAGAGTTTATTCGGAACAACGACAAGATTGTACTCGATCTGCCGTCGGCTGCCGCTAATGCTACGATATTCGACTACATGGTCGGAAACAAGGGTCAGCAAATTTTCTACTTTGTTTAGTTTTACGGTTTTGCTTTTAGTATTTTGACAATTAGTTTGTGGTGTGCTTCTGAAGCACATGGTGTCGTCTGTAAAGTATCCTGTAAAATAGACTAAAAATAATTTGTTTTCAACATTATTGTTCCATTTGTCAAGTGCCTTTGTAAAATTGTTTAGTTTGTAACGTAAGAAATGGTGCTATATGTTTTGTGGTTTGTTTGCAGAATGATGCACATTTTATGCTCTGACGATCGCAACAGTTGCGACAAAGTTGCGACAGCTGTTGCTGCAACGGTTGCAGTGGCAATCGCAGCGATGATGGTCACAAGTCAAACGTCGTGCTACCTGTGTATTTATTAATGCAGGCGAGTCGAGAGGTCACTGGGTCCGGTGGGACACGCTCGTCCCAGAGTCTCGAGGCAGCATATCTCAGTCGCCCGTGTCAACAGTGGCTCTGGTACCGACGACAGCGACGGTGAAGACGCAGTACTTGGTGGACATACTGGGCCGCCACGGCAACCACGTGCTGCTGCTGGGAGACCGTGGCTCAGCCAAGTCACTGGTCGTGCGTCATTACCTGTCCCAGAAGCACGTCGTCGACTCGCATCTGTCCAAGACTGTCGTCTTGTCGTCTGCCGCAACGTCAGCGTCAATGCAGGTCCACTCGCACATTTTTCGTCCATCCTGTGTAAAAATTTTTATTAGGCCTAGACTCTAACGCTGTTTTTTGCTTTGTGTTAAATGTTTTGCTTTGCGGATTGTCAAAGTTTTTATTAAACGAATATTTGATGATTTAATTTAATTAATCATCTAGCAGTCCATTCTCTGTCTCCACCTCTTCGTTCTGGCGGCCTGTCACGCTCAGATGATAATGACGTAAACATTCAAACGTTGAAACTCCGCAGGCCGTGCCAAATTGATTCAAGGCTAAACAGTCGAACTTAAAAAGCTTCAGATGATCAAGTTTTGCCCAATTTACAATCAAAATAGATGGCCAGTTTTAATCGTTTTTACATGATAGACTATTAATTTGTTTTATATGTTCACTATTCTCAGATGTGTAATTCGTGATTTTGAAAAGTGGTAAATCCAAAAATAGCAAATTACACGAAAGCCGTTAGTAAGTTGCAGTAGCGATGAGTGTATGTTGTTTTAACAGAGAACCGTGGAAGGCTTTATGGTGAAGAGAATGGGCAACATGTTCGGTCCGCCAAAGAGGAAGAAGATGACGATATTTGTGGATGACGTCCACGCGCCGCTGAAGACAGCTTGTGGCGATCAGACAACCAGCGAGACACTGCGACAACTGATTGAAATGAAGGGTTTTTACTCCACCGAAAAACCCGGCGACTTCTGCACCATTCTTGACACTCAGGTGCACTAGCGAACACGATTTGCTTTTCGTTTCTGTTATCTGGATTGTATTTGTGATTGGAATTTGTGTGAAACTACTAATGATGTTTTATTTTGATTGTTGATTGTTTGTACAGTTTGTTTCCTTAACTAGTACATAACTCGACCTGCAACTGCATCTTATCTCTACAGGCTAATGGCGCCGGAGGCTCACGGCGTATTAGGTGAATTTCGGTCGAGAAACTAAAATTATTAAAAACCAAAGGTGCCAGAAATGACGAAAATCTCGAATTGCTACGTAAAAGTTGAATTGTAAATGCAGTATTTTAGCTTTTAGAAACATTATTCACTGCAGCGTTGACATTCTAAATTTAACAAGATAATGTTCATACGAACACGGAGTCTGTCCAATGCATTTCGATAGTTTACAGTATATGTCCGTATAAATATAATCAGTGAGCTGTTTAGA
>Ga0209367_1001782_pt1 | contig 27362 bp, 12 predicted proteins | sample WorMetLIZISLAND2_FD_187412 | JGI IMG/M metagenome (GOLD analysis project Ga0209367, IMG submission 187412) | Marine gutless worms symbiont microbial communities from Max Planck institute for Marine Microbiology, Germany - Olavius geniculatus... ...
GTTTTGGAGCCGCCATCTTGGATTTTTGGTCTGAGTTATGGTTCCAATAAATATGGAGTTTTGAAGCCAGGCCGTATTCAGGAAAAGTCACGAAAACTCATGTCTTCGTCTTTTGCCGTTCCAGAGATATCACGATAAAAGTGGTCTGGGGGGGAAAATTCCCCCCCATTGAGTAAATGAAGGTTAAGCAATGCCGTGGAGAGAAGGGGTATAGGGGTGTGAGTTACCCTGGGCCCCGCGACGATTGGGGTCCCCACCGTCGGTCATGAATATAAAGTACACAGAATGCACCATTTAGAAAAAAATTCAACAATTTTCTCCCCAGAGGGGCCCCGCGAGAATGTTTCCCTGTACACTGCTGTGGCTTTCGACGGGTCTGTCAGTCATCAAAGATCACTGCTCAAACGTGTCGCTGCACTACTTTGTGAAATGTAGTAGGCTTTAGAATTGAATGAGATGCAAAAGATCACTGCATTTCACGACACGTTTGTGATGTGGTAGTATAGTATCGTTAGCGATAATTTATTAGTTGTGCACGTTTAGGCCTACCATTGATTTAGCTAGTAAAACAGATTTCAAAAATCAGTTAACTTAAATTATCAATGTGTAAAACTTTGCTAGAAAGTTATATGCCCATAGGAACAAAATCGCATTGAGAGAGGAATCAAAAAACAGTCGTCGACAAGTTAGCCTCTTAACAAAATAAGTCAAGTAAGTAAGTAAGAACAGGCCTATTGAATACATGTCAGCCTTAAACGGCAAAGAACACTGTATAAATCCGGAAAATAATGCAAAACAATAAAACGATTACACGCAGCTTTATTTCTGGACCTAATTGCTTATAATAGCTAAATTCCAAAACCCAGTCATGACCTTTTTTATTTTGTGGATAAAGCAGTTAAATTTTATAACCCAGTCATTCCACGTGTCATTTGCTGCAGATATCAAAAAGTGAAAGGACCGGGTTTCGGAATTTAGCCTTTCAATTGTTGATCCTTTTGGTCGCAAGAAAACGGTCCAACGTCACTTTGCGTAGCTTTGGATTATACCCCGTTCACACGATCGAGCAAACATCGAGCTGGCTTGTCCAGCTAACATATTATAGCCAGCTCGTCGAGCCAGCTTGATCTTGTAGACGGGGTATTGGATTATCTTTTATCAGTGCTGTGTAAATCGATGACGTTTAAAAGGTAACGTGACCTCAGTGTCTACTTATAAAATTAAAGGCGCGTACAGATCGACGTAACTAAACTTAACTGAACTGACACGGTTCAGTTTTTTGACGAATTGACCAATGGGCAAGCAGGTTCAACCCATTGGTGATTGGATGACGCGTGCGTGATCGTAGTCACGTACGCCGCCGACTCCGTTAGAGGGCGCCTACGGTAGTGCATTACTGCTTGTCTGTTGGTCAGTTCGTCAAAAACTAAACCATGTCAGTTCAATTCAGTTCAGTTGAGATCAGTTACGTCGCTCTGTACGCGTCTTAAAACTGAAACAACCTTAACCCTTTTATGCCTGAGGAGGGGCTTAAAACAACCCAAAACGGTTTTTAAAATTTTTTTGTCTTGCGCCGATACCACCAATATAGGGCCTATTTTGTGTATCTGTTCCTAAGCATCAAAGACATTTTTGACATAAACCTATTACACACTACCTTACCCTTGACAGGTCAGGTTTTTCAGGTCCTGGAATATATCGGATAATACCAATAAATTAGCTCCCCGGTATTGCTGTTGATGCTGAAAATTATAATTAGCGGCATTTTTCGCAGTTCTCGCGTTTAATTGTTGTTTATATGAATAGTTAATGCACTTATGCAATAAAAAGTACTTAAAATATATTTTAACTTTATACAGGAGACAAGAACGATTACTTTTAACCTTATGCGCTATATAAATTAATGTTTTACTTACTTACTTAATTACTTTTTTAGCAAAAAAATATAGCAGACAGTTCTGACACCCTCTTCTAAAATCCACTCAGTGATGCGTAAGCTGACGCACAATATCAAGCAAATTGCGACTACTGGTGGAGGAGGTCGAATCGAATCCCTCTTAGGCTGGAAAGGCTGCCGAAAAAGCTTAGACGTAGAAGGGTTAAACTGGTGTGCAATGTTGTTTTGTTCAGTTTGGGGCAGTTTTGGCGATGCTTTAACATCTGTCCATACGGAAAAAAGTCGTAGGCGAGTTTGGTTTTATTTTAGCTTAGTTTTATTTTTACATGAAAATACCCTCTAACCACAAACAGGGTGTAGTGTTAAAATCAGTACTGTGCGTTTAAAAATTGGCTTAAATCTTGTGTGCTGGCAAAAGATAAACATTTTGAAAATTGAACGCAATGCAAAATGTAAAACTTGGACCGTTTGGAAACGGTTGTTATTTTTTTACAGAAAAATGAAATAATGTTGTGCATTTGGCAGATTGCATGTGGTTACTTCTTCTGGTTTACCGACATCAATATTTCACAAGGTAGTGTAGCAGCATGGCGTGTTTGAAGTGACGTGGAGTCGTTTACTCGCAAATTTTACAGAAAAAAAGTAATTCTGAAATTGTTCAGCATGTGGTGAAAATCTCGGCGTCGTACTTTTTGACTTTTGGTTTAATTTTGCAACTATTTTGATAATAAACAATGAAGTGTTTTTTTCTGGCTGTTAACACGTTTTGGTTGGTTCTTGCAACAAAATATCGCACGCAATCATTATTTTATGTCTTCGTTAAACCCAACTAATTCCGAATAGCCAATCAGTCACTCAATCGCTTAATTTTAGGCAACGACAAAGAAAAAAAATTAAGAAAAAAAAGGGAAAAAACGTTACGTTTAGCCTAACACACGTTAGATAGGCTGCAGACGAAACGTATATTCACATTATCGTTTGGACACGACATGGGCAACACCAGAATTCGAATTTATTTATCTGTAGTTATTATGAAATCACGGGCGGCGCTAGAGGGGGGGAAGAGTAAGGGTGACAGCTGTCCTTCCCCGTGCCTTTACCTTTGTTTCACCCTAGCTGCCCCCCTCCCCAGGAAAAATTTTGATGATGATAAAGACAATCATGCCAAGGTGTAAATTATTAAACGCCATTTTTGCAAAAAAACGCAGATATTTGTGAGTATTTTTTTGCGTTTTTAAATATTAAAAACAGGCAAATTTGCGGCTTCTGTTGCATGTTCAAAAGATAAAAGTGTTTCAGCTTCAGGGGGTTTAATTTGTCCCTTTGACCGGGAGCTCTGCCCCCGGACCTCGCTACATCTTTTCTATGCACACAACAAAAACAAGTCATTTACACCTTTATAGGTGTCACTTAACGCCTAAAATTTTAAGAGTGTAGCATGCATGCAAAGTTAGAACAAGCCGCCATTTTAGTTATTGAGTAAACACAATTTCGTTATTCCAGCTGCATTTGCGTGCGATATAGATCTAAATGTGAAGAACAGGAAGCCCGGCTGTCGCTAAGATAGCCGATCGTACTGGTTATTAATGACCTTCAAGGTCATCCACGGTCGATAATTTTTTTTATTTTATCTGAAACGGCGTATGCCACTTTCTATTAGTGATTAATAATAACCTTGGCCGTATCTCTCACCGTTTCCGTGATATGGCTAGTTTTTCGTTGAAAACGCACCTTCCCCCCTTTAATTAAGCCCCAATTTGAAAATGTTTCTCTTGCACTATATGGCTGAAATTTGTATTTTCCTTTATTACTTAAGGCTTAGCCACAATACATCCGTTACAGACGGACGGACGACAAACATGCCAATAGCTCGATTGTTACTCAAGTACGGTCGGCTAAAAATTGAGACAAATACTTATCAAAAGCCTAAAATCGAAAAAATCTTTTCTTGTATACACACGCTCGACATTGCAACAAAATACAGGGAAAACCTTATTGAACCTAATAAAAACGAACTAAGCCAATTCTGGGTTAATGGCCTTCAATAATTGGCCCAAGTGGATAATATACGGTGGGAACTATGCATAGCCTATAATTCGTTTTATTTTTATTTATTGCCAGACGAAACATAATAACCTAATCCGTGTAATAGAGCGTCTTAACTTCGATGTCGGTGGACACGAAAAAGGTGAATGTCTATGCTGAGATTACTGAGATTACAGGGTGGGCCAAAAATGTAAGCTATTGCACTTTGTTCATATCTTCGCTAAATATTGATCAATTTTCACAATTTTTTACCAGTAGACTCTGTAAAAAATTTGCTACTCAGGGGCATGCACACCGCACTTATTATATATATATATATATATATATATATATATATGTCACTACGCTACCTTGTAAAATATAAATATCTAAAAACATACAATACCTACAGATGGACAGAAGGTCTAATGGTAAATTTTTGAAGTATTTAACTTAAATGTTAAAATATTAGTTGTAGTACGTGTCAAAAACATTGGAGGACATGTTAAACATTTAAAAAAAATAATTTAAACGATTTTACTGTGCACTAATTTGTAATGTACATTAATGTTGGTTAATGGCTGCAGTTTTGCTCAGTTAACTGCATGAGCATACGGAGCAATGTGTTTCAGTACGGTTGTGCGGCCCTACAAGTTGTGCACTATGTTTTGAAAAAAACGAAACTTACTCCATAGCTACACGTAAACTTTTTTGACACTTACTATAACTTATATATAACATTTTACTTAAGTACTTTTAAAATTTGCCACTCGACTTCATTACCATCTGTAGATATTTACGTTTTTGTTTATTTATATTTTACAAGGTAGTGTAGCAAAATAATAAGTGTGGTGTGCATGCCACTGAGTAGCAAATTTGCTTTCAGAGTCTACTGGTAAAAAATTGTGAAAGTAAGTCAATAGGGGCCTATTTAGCGAAGATATGGAAAAAGTACAATAGCTTACTTTTTTCGGCCCACCCTGTAGGAATAGCAAAACTCACTGGGGTGAAGTTTTGATCTACAACCTTATCAAAACTCCCCCCCTTTTCACTACACTGGGCACAAGCTGCGCCCACCAGGTATAGAGATAGAAGCCACTGCTTGTTTGTGACAATCCACAGTGAAGATTATGATGATCTGCGCTTGCACTGTTTTGATAGGGCTACATGTGTGACGGACACCCGGACAAGCGTATAATCATTTTTTTAAACCAGTAGCATGCTGAACTATATTGTTTAAACAAACAAGCCGCTGCGTCCAGTAAACGTTCAAAATACATTTTCCTGAAGTTCACAAAGCATTGCGTTTTTATAAACAGTCTGTAAGTTTAAATGTTTTGACCGCTTTTCGAAAGGTCCCTGACCGAGCGCGCCCTGCAGCTCCAAAAGAAGTCAACGCCACCTTGCGATTAATTGAATTTAAAACGGTTCATTTCCGGCTGCTTTCCATTTATTTTTTTTTCGTGCGTGCATTTTTATCGCTTCGCTTTATGTAGGCGCGGCGACTGTGGGCGTATAGATAATTGCCGGAAACCGTGACCATTAGTTCATCAGAACCGTATATACGGCTCTGCCGGGCTGCAAATTAGCGTTAGGCCTACACGTCTGAGTCAAAAATCCGCAGTTCGTAGGTAAAGGTCCTGGCGAAGAGCTTTTAGTCCGGACAATTTCGTCCCACGCTTGCACGATCGAGACTTGTATCTATTTCTGTCGCAGAGAATTTCATGTTGACACGCTATATACATCAAGCTAGCCGCCGATCAGCTGCCGGATCGTGTACAGAAACTCTCGCTGCATTTTTTTTTGTTTCTGTATACACATTACGATATTTTTACCTTTTTTATACACATTTGTACATATTTTATCGTATTCTATTATTTAAACGTCGTTCATCGTTGACTGCTGTTTAAAAACGCCAAGATTTTAATGTATGCCCATGATAAACTGGAAAAAAAACAATGAAGTTGGCCTACACGTTACATGATCTTTCAGCTGCCAAAATTGCGCAAAAAATTGGCCAAAAAACATATTTTGTGTTCAACGTCATCCGAGGTCATTGCATTCGGTACCAATCAAAAGCGCGTGTGTAACTTCCTATTCGTGATTAATTGTAACCTTGGCCTTATCTCGCACCGTTTCTGAGATACAGCGACTTACAGTATTGGCTAAAAATTGCAAATTTTTCTTACACCCTTTTATTTACCGCCTTCGCTGTGGGTGACTCTTTTGGAATTTATGAAAAATCTTTACTGATCCTGAAACTAGAGTCCTCCAGGCAGCCGACGGTGAAAATATGGTGATCCTAGCTTGCGCTGTTTTTGACTGATCCACCCGTGTGGCAGACAGACGGACGGACGGAGAGAATTGCGATGGTTAAGACGCGCTATAGCAATTCTTGCTGTCGCGCGTAATCAGTGCAATCCGGTCTTTCGGGTTTTTAAGTTCGAGTGTCCCGGATGCTATATCGAGAGCACACACACTCTCGCGCGCGCTGTTTGTTCATGAAAAGGTCACCTTGTTTAGTGCGGCCTGTTTACCTGTTTACATACTTAAATATTCTGGTTTCGGTCTTGGCCTCGCAGTCTAGTCTCGGAAGGATGTCTACCAGTCTGTTTAGCACTTAATCTTGGTGTGGATTACGTACCATTTTAGTTCTAAGCAAGAAACTCGCTGGCCAAAGTGCCAAATGCCTGTGCTTCAGCGCATCAATTTGATGAAGGTAATGTTCAGCTCGGAAACTTTCGGTCTCGATAGTCTCGATATGGTCTCGACGTTCTGGTTATGGTCTCGTCTATCTGTTTACATACTTACCGAGTGACACCTTGGCGAGCACTGCAGGCGTCACTCGAGACGTTCTTGGTGGCCCGCTGACATTTCTCTCTAGTAGACACACTGTGACGTCAGAGTGACGCGTGCGCTATAAACATTCCATCATTTCCGACATTTTCGCGACGACGAAACGGCTGACCCCTGCGCATCAAGTCTGAAAAAATGTTAGTGGGGCCGGTGGATGTGTGGGCCACTTGACGCAAATTTGCTCCATATAAATTACTTACTTATTTACTTATTTGCTTACATTAAACGGCTTAAAAGGCTAATGTGCATAGTCTTCCCAATTTCTACCCGTTTCAGAGCTACGGAGCATCTCCTGCCGTATGAAACCGCACAGCGTTGCCTGCAGCATGACACACGCGAACGCACCCCGTTTTACTTACTTTTTATTTACTTATTTACTTAGAAGTCACGTGACGGTGTCGACATTCTCGCGACGTCACGTGACGTTATTTCGATCCGTGACGTCACGCCGACCACCCACGACGTGTGGATATATTGAGACGCTTGTTGTCTACAGGCCTGGTCGGTTGTTGTTGCTATGAGAGCGAATCTACCATCAGTAATTAGACCAGTGGCTTCGTCGCCACTTTGCATCACTCGTCCTAGAATTAGTTAGCTCTCTCTGTCGCCCCCTAATTGCAGTCGACCAATCGACCATATGGCCTATAAATACCTCACAAACCGATTCACACATTTTATTTAGCTCTCGTTGTGGCTGGATGCATGTTGTCCAGCTGCTAATTTTCCCCCAACTTTGTTTCTCCGTTGCTAATTCGCGTCGGCGGCATTTACTTAATTCCCTGTTACGACATTCTCGGCTCTTCTAAAAACAAGGACCGGAGTAATAATTTGTCAAAAAAACGGAATCGCTCTTGCAAGTCCACGCAACTTCGTGTTTGCCATTGGCAGGGCGAGAGCACAGACGGACGGCTCGTCTGCAATACGCAATTGCATGTTTTGGCTGTGAATTGTTTTTTTTCTTCGGGCAGTGTCGGGGAGGGCCAGTTGACACAATGTGCCACTAAACCCTCCCTACGAGTGTACCTATCTGCCAAATGGCGTCCAAATGGGTCGAACGGTTTCAGCAGGGTGTATGAATGTGATAAACGACAAACAGACAGACAGACCACGCTACGGAAAATGTGTAAGAATAGGCGAAGTCGCTTTCGCTGCAAGAGCGATTTCGCTTAAAAAGGCACGACGCGTCTACAAGTCTGATTTCTTCTTCGTTTCTTGTTCCTGTCATTTCCATCCAACTTTCGAGGATGCGTACATGATACTTTTTTAGTTTTTTTGGAAAATGCGCACAATTTCGATGGAGTACAGTTTGTTGTACACTGCACCGCGTTCTGCAATGCAGAGCCAGAACAAATGGAAGCGGTGGAGATAGGGCTTTAGCTCTGCTCTGCCACTCGCAGTCTGCGTCTATCTGTCTTCATTTCAGAGCGAGCAAGGAGGCGGAAGTCCTGGAATTGTACGTTACGCAGTACGTGACTCGGGCTCGGCCTGGGCGCCTGCGTGTAAACAAGGCGAGCTAGGGATCTCCGTGACGTCATTGGCTGCAGTAGCAGCCGGTAAAATAATAACAAACAGGTGCTTGCGTGACGTCATCGATGTTTCGCGGTACAGATAGGCCATTAACAAACGGCGTTGAAATAAAATAAAATAGGCCTACTATAGACATTAAAACTGCAATAAAATAGAGGAGCAGCCACAGACCGCAAACCTTAGTCAAGAACGGTAGTGCCACCTGGCGAATACGAAAAACTAGTGCAATTATTTTCAGCCGGCCGGCCGAGGTTTTGCTACGATTGTCGTACGTCCGTCTGTCTGTCTGTCTGTTCGTCGTCGTCGACGTCTATAACAAATGTACCCTGGATAACGGGTAGGTCTTAGGCGAATTTTTTACACGATTAATTGGCCTTGTGTCTTAAACCTAGGCACGTAAAATTTTTGCGATCTAGTGCAATTGGAACTTTTTCAAATTTGGGGTTGAATGGAGGGGGAATAGGAATAATGTGCGTTTTTTCAACGGAAAACTGTCCATATCTCGGAAACGGTGAGAGATACGGTCAAGGTTGCTATGACTTACTAACAGGAAGTGGCATAATTTTGACTGTGTCTTTCACCGTTTCCGAGATATGGCAAGTTTTCCGTTGAAAACGCACATTTTTCTTGTGTTCAGCCTCGAACTTGAAAATGTTCCCTTTGCACTAGATCGCTGAAATTTTGCATGCCTAAGTTCAATACACATGCCATTGGCTAATTAATCGCCTAAAAGTTTCCCCCTAAGATTTAACACTTAACAGCAATGCATCTGTTACAGACGGACTGACGGACGGACGACGACAGACGACAACCGTTAATTACGTAGGGTCGGCTAAAAACGAAAATTGTATAAAACTTAACTAGCTGTTAACTACAACGACTTGCTAACCTACAAACATTGTTGACGCGCCGAAGACGCGATTCGCTGGTCCAGTAATTGTTATCGTCATCTGTCCGTCCGTTTGTCCGTCCGTCCTTCTGTTTAGCCTATGCGTGCAATTTGTGTGTCGTCCACTCGTCAACAAATTTGAGACAAATTTGTTGACGAGTGGACGACACACACTATACGCAGAAACGTGATAATAAACCCGCTCGTTTTCAAGTAAGCCACTCACGTAATTCAACGATGCATCTACCGTATATGTACCTAGATATTTTAGCTAATTAGTCCGCCCGAAAACGATAGACGGGAGGGCTTATGTTTTGCTAGAATTTATTTTTTTTTCTCGCGTAATCTCCGAGCTCCGTTGGCCGATCGGCGCAAAATTTTGCACGATGCTCGGAGCTGCGTTCAATTTTATAATCCCCGTCCATAATTGTGAGGGAGCCTTTCCAAAAAAAATTTTAGGGGCCAAAAACATGCAAAATTTGGCTCGATTTCGGTTGACTTCAAAGTTCGGGGGCGAATATCTCCGGAAGGGACGAAGATATTCAAAATCGGTGAGTTACTCGTTCGACAGCGATTCCTCCTGCGTTAGGCGAAACAAGTCCGGTGAAGATCGGTCGAGTAGCCTTAGAGATCTCGATGTGGAATTGTACCCACCCAAAGAGCATTTTTCGGAAGACCATATTTCGGCCCTAGGGGGTGCTGCGCCCCCAAATTTTTACACGCGCTAGAGAATGACCAAGTCTTACTAGCGCACCCCCCACCTGGGACGGGGGCCCCCCTTACAACTTTTTCAAAGGGGGGTCAAAAATTGGCTTAAAATGGAATAAATGAGCCATTATAACTTCGGAGTTAGGGGGTGTAGTCCGACAATACTTTGGCAATTGACGTGTCTCTAGGTTGGGGTGTTAATGCAAGTACAACATTTGGGAGCACCGCCCCCTTAAAATTTGGGAGGGCAAAAAACGTTCAAAAATCGGTGCGATTTACGACAACTTTCGAGTTTGAGTGCAAATGTCTCTGGAACCGATAAAGGTAGCGACAAAATACAAACGGCACGGACGAGAACGATCTTTTCGGCGTTGAACCAAAACATGTGGTGAACTTCAGTCCACTATGAACAAAGTTATAAGCGCTCATGTTGACCTACCCTAAGTCGACAATGCGCGTTCGGTGTAGGCCTATGCCAATGCATTTGAGTTCGGGCCATTGGTGCCGGGGAAATTTCACCCTCCCCCTAATTTTTCCACCCAATCGGACTTAGAGCGCCGGGCGGACTCACGTTGGGCTTTGCCCCAGATTTCTAGTTTTTTAATGAAAATTTTCTTTAACGTTTCATTTCGTGTCAATTTTGCTATCAGTTTTCAATGTTACAGTTGACCGATCGAGGTGTACCTATATATTAGCGATAAAACATAGATTAGGCGATGTCGATGATGGTGATGATGATAAAGATACGTATATTATTGGGAATTTGTTTTATTTTCTATCATTTGTGCATTAAATATTTGTTTTCTTTGACTAGCTATATTGTAATGTATTATTTCGTTTTGGCACATCATAGTGTTCGTTGCAAGCCTTTGTTCTGCACTATTTTGTGCCAAAAAATGATGGTGGTGATGATAATGGTGTCTACGAAAACTGGGCTAATCCAGGCCCGCTGTGGCTGCGGCGTCTGGCGCCGTGTGACGTCATGGACGAGTGTGTGACGTCACGTAGGCATCCCTCAGCGTCGCATCTGCGTTCGTGTGTGGGCCTCGTTCCTGCAGCTGCTGCCGATATTTGACGCGTTCTTAAGTGCATGCGACCAGTGCAAATAAATCACACGACAAAAGCCCACCTACGATATAATCCCTTACGACAAAGTTATCCCGTGAAAAAAACCCTCACGACAGAAACTCCTCTTTTACATCATGGGTTATCATTAATACCCCGTTTACACGATCGAGCAAACATCGAGCGGACATGGAGCAAACGTTAAGCAAATATCGAGCAAACATCAAGCAAGCCTGATGGAACCCCGCCCCCTCGCTCAAATGTAGGCCTAGGCTTAGCCCACAGCTGATCACGTGTTATATGGGCCTTTCAATTACAACCCGCCCGCCCTCCTAATTAGCATGCTAATTGCCATAGCTCGTCGAGCTAGCTATATGTTTGTTCGATCGTCTAAACAGGGTATAACATAACCCATGCAATAAAACCTTCTATGACAATATCCCCTGTGAAAAAATTTCCCCAGTGACAATCTCTTGCGCTGTGCAAAAACCTCTCACAACAAAACCTTTTTTGGCATTTAAGCAGATCGATAAGATTAAAACTCATTAGGACAAAACCTCTACGAGAAAAATTTTCATGACGAATTATCCTACAAAAATCTCTCACCAGAAAGTCCTCTCTACTACGCCTCTACATTTAAACGTATCGGCGCAACTCATCCAACACAATGGCACTTAATTACCACAGGCAAATGTGTATCGAATCATATTTACTTGCAGAGGAGTTTGATCGCAGAGGGGTTATCGTGGAGTTTGGTCTAAGGGGATTTCAATTGTTGGGAAGCTTTTGCCGGTCATTCGTAAGTGCAATCTTGCTTCAGGGTAACACAAACTCGACAGTGTGTCTCTAAGTCTTCCCGGAAACGACTATACACTTCGGGTTGATCGAATTGTTTTGATTTCGCCGTAAAATGACGAATCAAAAAGCAAACCGCCAGCGGGTTCTCGCCATAACTTCGTCAAATATTGACCGAATTTAAAAAAAAAATACTGGCGCATTCTCCTCATTTTCTGTGCAATAAAGCAGTCGCTGAAGATTTCACCACACCCGAGAAGTGTCGCTGCATTATCTTGTGAGAATGTGATGTCATTAATGAGCGTGGCCTCGGCTTAGGCCTACTGGCGTATTTTAACATTTTTAACAATAACAAAAATGCTGACAATAGTAATTATTGTGACATGATCAGCAATGCTTTTTTTAAATTTCCATTTTTAATAGTGTCTATTTAACAGCATTTTTCTGGAAAAAAATGATTGAAATCGTTGATGTAATTGCACTCAGCGCGACAAATTTTAGATATTTATTCCGCATGTACATAGAATAGATGAAATAAACTTTTAAAAAGTTTTTTATATAATAAAAACGCTGTTTAGCGTTTATGATAATATTTTTAATAAATGTGCAAAATATTGATCGCCGTGAAACTGCCACATGTCGAAATTGATGCAATTAGAAAGCGTATATAGTTCCCAAACTTGGCACTTCCTTCAAAAATCGGGGATTTATTCAATTTTACCTTGAAATCTTTGAGCTTTCTCTGCCAATCGCTATTAAACTTTGCCAAATAATCGGAAACAGATTTAGCTCTGGTTCCCAGAACTTAGGGTTTCCAGAAAGCGTGGGAAACGTTTCAAATTCGGCGGCACGACATTCTGCAACTTCATAGGCCTATTTCGATCGCGAAAAAATTGAAATAAAAATCTAAACGCGTAAAACTTTAACCAAACTAAAACAAATGTAAAACTCGCTAGCGATCTTACTTTGGGCAGATATGGGTACTGCCAGAACTGCCGGAAAATTTTCGGAAAAACTTTTTTGTCGGAAAATTGTCCAACAAAAATGCAAAATTTTTGTGTCTAAACCCGCACGGAAAGTAAAATTTGGAGTGAAATTAAAATTTGGAGCAACGGGTATAATCTTCTTTGTTGAAAAGTTGCAAATATCTGTCAGAAAATTACACCTTCTTGCCTCGTTTGCTTTTTACGCGCGAGAGCTCGCATAGCTATCTATAGCGCGTATTAGCTATAGTGATTCTGTCTTGGTGTCTTGTGTCTGTCACGTCCCGGTACCGTTCCAAAACCAGGTGATATAGAAACTTCGGGTTTTTACCGTATGATAGCTTAGGGTCTCTGGTATTTTGCGACAAAATTTTACTCCACTGGGTTTAGGGGGTCCCCACGAACGAGGGAGAGAAAAAGAGGGGCACACACCCTAAAAAGACGTTATTTTGCCGCTATTGGCTCGTCTGCCGTGAAAATGGTTGCAGATAGGCACAGACATGCCGCTTATCTAACAAGCACTGTCGACGAGATTCTTAGAAATGTCAACATTGATGATCTTGGATGACCTTGAACCCCAAAAATACGGAGTGTTAGTGAATTTTTCGCGATTTTGGACTGCGACGCACATTTCAAGAGTGAATTGTGCCGAAATGGCGGGAGATAGACCAGGACAACCTGCATAAGAAATTTTCAGCGTTGAACGTAGATTTCAGCGATCTAGGTCCCATTCTTCTGCGTTCAACAAGGCCGGCGCACGCGGGTGTCAAATTCGTGTAACCCCTTTAAAAAGTGGTGATTTTTGCGCTATTCGCTTGTCTATCGCGAAAAACGCTTGCAGATAGGCACAGACGTGCTATTTATCACAACAAGCAATGGTAACGTGTTTTAGTGCTATTAACATCAATAATCTTGAATGACCTCCAACCCCAAAATAGGAAGTTTTTTGGTGAATTTTTGCGATTTTCGGCTGCCCAATAGTGAAATGAAACAACATATATGGGCATAGACCAAAATTACCTGCGAACAGAAACTGCTATGGGCTCTCGCGCGTTTCTCGAGCATTAGCTTAGATTTCTTGTTTAACCTACGACGCCGCTGCAGATAGGGGGCCTAATAGTCAACAGCTGTAGAATTATTTCTGATTTTGATAAAAATGGCTATGTCGCACACTGCAGACAGTGCGTGCCTCGGTGCCTTTATTTCAACTTGTCTTCTAGATAAAAGACGCCTGGCGGATTGGCGGGCAGACCGTATTTTTTCAGCACGGAAAGGATCGTCGACCGATCATCATCACGGATTAGTGGACATCACAGCAACCCGTACGGTACGAGACCGCGTGTTGACGTACCAACCAACCAACCTGGTTCTCCTCTGACGTCATCGGCCTCATATTCTCCTTTTCCCTTTACGACAAAACTTCCTTCTCCTCAAGACCAAACCCTCTATATACGACCAAACCCTTCAGGCCAAAATCCCGCAATGAGAGAATCCCTCGCCCTTTGCGACAAAACCCCTTTATGCCGTGCGACAAAAACCCCCTCCTGTCCTGCGACCTAATCTGTCTGCTATGAAACATGTCATCGGCCTCATTTTCCGGTGCACGGTGCGAGGAAATTATTTCTCGCGTGGAAAACACGCACGTACGGCGTGACGTCATTGCAATGGAGCAGTTGATCCGGCGGCGGCATTAACAGGCGATTAACGGGCGGCTGCAGTAGCAATAACGACTGGCTGCTGCTGCTGCTGATGATGTTGATGATTCGCTGTAAACGTCTGGCCCAGGGCATGGCATGGGTCTAGACGATTTTACGGTGTCCACCACACCGGACGAGCAAGTAAGTAAGTAATACCCCGTTTACACGATCAGGCAAACATAAAGCAAGCTTCGAGCAAGCATCGAGCAAACATCATGCAATTAGAACTAACGTCGTGCACGTGTATATTGAATACATTCGCTTGATGGTTGATTGATGTTTGCTTGATCGTCTAAACGGGGTATAAATACGATCCGTTCGCGACATCAGTACGGCGCCGTGTAGATGCGTTCTGATAGTTTGATATTGTGTGATTTATTGAATTAAACTGAACCGAATTGACTGATTCATGTAGCGAACAGCGCCGGCGAATAGTCTCCCGATTCTGCTGCGCTAGCATAGGCGTAATCGGTAATTGGAGTTGAGATGGGCGACCCGAGGCCTAAAGTTTGGGCCTCATATCGCCCCAAGGGGCCGAAAATCGAAGCCGAAGGCCGATAGTGGGGGTTGGGATCTTGGGGAGGAGGAGGGGACCGTTATTCCACTAGCTACAGGGCCAGGGGAGTGATGCAAGCTCTTCCGGGGCCCTGAGGGCGGAACCCGATTTTAAACGTTTTTGTGCCCTTAAATGTTAGTTCGAACCGTTCGGACGTCATCTGAAACATTTTTATTTCTCGTTCAACTAGCACATGGAGCGCTTTCGAGGTTACTACTGTTACCGCTCTATAAAATTACTTACTTACTTATTTACATTCACAACTGAAATTGGGGAAGGTCGCCTCTATCGTCCTCTGGCTACGACAATGTGCGTAAGGGTGGGGCACGGCGTTGAGAAAACTTAAAAGCAAGGTGACAAAGATTTCGAGAATAAAGAACATGTATATAGGAGGGGGTCACTCTTCAAACGTCAAAAGTTGTAGATGCTGATTCCAGCTGAACTCTGCCCCTAATCCTAGCGCGTAATTCTTACTGATATTTACCGTTTACACGATTAAGCAATCATCAAGCAAACATCGAGCAATTAGAGCACACGTCGTGCACGTGGATTTTGAATGCATTTGCTTGATGTTTGCTCGATGATTGCTCGATGTTTGCTTGATCGTGTAAACGGGGTATAAGTTATGCCGGAGTTTGGGCGTATGACCGTTTCAACTTTGCACTTTTTGGACAGCTCCCATTTTGCGACTCAAAGAAAAAGTCTTCTGTCAATTTTTAACAGCCCCTACAGGCAAAAAATGTTAAGTTCTCGCCATTGCTTACATACCTGGTTCAATACTTGCTGCAAAGTAGTTCCCACCAGTACGGTAGGTAACTAGTTATCATATTTGAATGAGTTTGCCTAACATTTAACGTCAGAAGCATGAATAAGTCGTGTGAAAATAATGCCAGTAAACAGCACGAGAAAGTCCCCAAGCGGTGTGACGTGCGTTTCTATTATGACGACACAAACAGCCGTTCGATGCAAACAAGTGATGCAATTATCAGTTCCGTCGATATTTTCAGTACTGTAGTTGCTGTTGTTGTTGTTGTTTTTCTTGACCGATTTCGCCCCGAAATAACGCCGTAAACTGCGCTTTTCGTGACAAGCAAAAATTCCGGCAAATAATATCTCGACTCGATTAGCAGATCCACAATAATGTCATATGTTTAACCGTGTCTATTTTAAGCCGAAGCTTTCAACTGCTTTGGAGTTGTATTGCAAAACGTTGTGTAAAAAAACTGTAAAACAAAAAAATGTCTAAAATTTTGACGTAGTATCGTACAGTGATGTTAGTCCAGTCTTTGACACGTCCGACGAAAGGGAGGAAAAAGGGAAGTTTTCCCCTGGCCCTGCGACGTTTGGGCGCTATGCCGTCGCTCAAAAATATAAATACACAAGAATGCGCCATTTAGAAAAACAAAATTCAACAATTTTCTCCCCAAACGGGCCCCACGAGAATGTTTTTCCTGGGTCCCGCTGTTGCTCTCGACATCTCTGGCTTTGGCCTTAAGCCAAAAGTTTGGCCTTGAACAAAAGGCGAAGCCAAAAACTTAACTGACTGGCTTGCATAGTAGACGTACATATTTTTACTTTTTTTTATCCGTCGAGTAAATATCTTAAGATTTGCGTTCCTTACTTTGGTGACAAAATTCCCCCAGCACAGAACCTATTACTTTGCTAAAGGGAGATATTGTCCTGGATTTCGGTACTTTTTTGCGATTTTAGCAGGGCTAGAAAATTGGTCTAAAACATAGGCTTTTATGTTTTTAAAAACATGTGAAAAGTCCCAAAAGTCAAATTTTTAGGTTGATTAGTTTTTTTGTTTGTTGTAAAATGTATTACATTTGATTTCATATTTCAATCGTGATTTTGAGTTACGACGTCAATCACGTCATTATGTCGTTCACTTATCATCATAAGAGGGTGTATAAGACGTCTTGTCCTGGGTCGTAAATTTGTGTACGGTGTGATTCATTAAACATTAAACTAGTCAAATCTTTTTTTAAAAAACTTTAAAAAACCACAAATATTTTTTAAAACCTAGGTTTTTCCAACCTTGCATGTTAGTTCTTAAACGTTGTGAAGTCTAAAGCGCAAATGAAATTGTGCACGCGAGACCATTCGAAAAAACAGGAGTTTATTACTTCAAGTTTTTATTTTCAGTTTTCCTATTGTGGGGTTGCCTTTTAGGCTTGGCCTTGGCTTTGGCCTTGAATGTTCGCGCCTTGTTAATTAAGATCCTCAACTCGACATCATATCGTCATTTTATATCATATCGAATCACAAAACTTACTGCGCTTCCTCCCGTATCCGTACCGTTCGTTGGGTTGGTGGCCTGGCGTCGTGGGTGGTAACGCGCTGTGTCCCACCAACGAAGTTACTCTACGCCGGGCCAGGTTAGTACTTGGATGGGTGACTGTCTGCGGTCTGTTGATATGTGACCTTCCGCCTAGGTCAACTCAGCCTTCCATTTATCCGGGGGGTAAATAAATCGAGTACTGGCTTATCTGGCTGGGGTTAAAGCGGGACGCGTTTACTTGTGTCGGGTGGCAGGTAACAGTGTGTGATCCCATACGGCAGGTGACGCTTCGTAGACGTAGCTCTGAGATGGGCTTCCATTAAGAGCTATAACATCACCCTTTTTGCTTGTTGCATGACTTGTTGTCCAACTTTGACAAGTCCACGACAAGTAGCGATAGTGGAATTAAAGCTTCAAAACGCCGCGGCTAATGAGCGCTGTGCACAGCTATGCGGGTGAATCTGGCGGCCACTATATGAAGACATAGTCTGCGTGTTAGTGAATTATGTAAATAGTAAATTCATCAAAATACAGCATTTTTTCATTCTATAAGTAGAATTTAAAATAAACGTAAACGTAACGTAAAGTCCTTCCCGAGCCTTACGGCCCATAGGGCGGCGCTGATCTCCGTTTCCTAAGGCCCTCAGCCAGACACCAGTTTTTACACTGCGAGACCACAGATACGGGGCCAGTGTATCGCGCGGTGTGCCTATTTACGTCCCAGCGGTGAAGCCGGTACCAAATTATACTGCTTGGTGACAGAGGCACATGTGTGTGAACAACTTGCCTAAGGTCGTTACCCGAATTTAAAATATACCAAATTAAATAGAATAAAAAAGTTGTATTTTGATGAATTTACAAAACTTATCAAGTAATACCCCGTTTACACGATCGAGCAAACATCAAGCAGGCCTGATGGAACCCCGCCCCCTGGCTCAACTGTAGACCAAGGCTTAGCCCACAGCTGATCACGTGTTATATAGGCCTTCCAATTACAACCCGCCCGCCCTCCTAATTAGCATGATAATTACTATAGCTCGTCGAGCTAGCTCGATGTTTGCTCGATCGTGTAAACGGAGTATCACTGTTTTTACGTATAATCTGCGTGTGTTTTCTCGGTGCTGCCTTCATGGCATTTTCGTGTTTACGTCGCCGCGATAACCGTCGTCGGCGCAAGTCGGACGTGTCCTAGTTAATAACGCGCTCGTGTCAAGGTTCTGAGTGACACGCGGCTGGATTTAGCCGTAATCAAAACAACAACAACAGCAACAATCGTCGTGGTGGTCAACGTCGGCCGCAAGCACCTGCCTGCTCAGAGTGCAGCTGTCAATCATCGTGACGTCATCGTGACGTCATCATCCGGCGCACCCGTCCCGATTGCATAACAGTTTGCGGGACACTGGGCCGATAGGGTAAATAAGATTAGTAAACCTAGAAATAGTTATGTCGACCAAGTGCCGACATAATTATCGTGCGGCCTTTCGCCCCAGACACTTCCCTGCGCAAACTAAACCAAACGCTCACGCCAAGTTTAATTTTACTGTACTTTCCCGTTTTCCGACTTTCGGTTTAGAACCCCACCCCGTACGAGACAGACGGACGAACGGACGGACGGGCTGACGGACGGAAAGACTCGTAATGCGGCCTATTTGGATGACGGCACAAATAACGAGTCAGCCGATTTACGCTGGACGCCAAAGTTGCGACTGCGGGAAATACTGGGGAAAAGTTATCGGGGGACTGGGGGCCGAATCCCCCTCCCCAGAATTTTGAACTTATGACAACAGTCTTATCGACCTGCCCATCTTCGGTACTTCTTCGTTAATTCACCGGCACCCGAATTATTCTTGTTAAGGCTAATGCAGTGTTTACACGATCGAGCAAACATCGAGCAGCTAGTTCGACGTTCTATAATAATTAGCATGCTAACTAGGAGGGCGGGCGGGTTGACGGTTGTAATGGAAGGTCTATATAACACGTGATCAGCTGTGGGCTAAGAGCCTAAGCCTAGGCCTACATTCGAGACAGGGGCGGGGTTCCAATAGGTCTGCTTGAGTCAGCTCGATGTTTGCTCGATGGTTGCTCGATCATGTAAACACCCTGTAAACGTTTCCACCCAGCGCCATTTATTTACACACGCGCAGGCTTAGCTTAAGTATATGTCGTCAAACAGGTGTCCCGTGGAAAAAAAGGCAAAAAATATCAGGTCGCGTGGCCTACTTAACCGCGACAAAGCACGTGAGTACTGGAATTAATAATTTTCCCCGCAGTAATATCTTTTTCTCACAGTTTTACCGTTTGACCTTAGGTGCGACCCTCTTGGGGCTTTACTCCTCGTGGACTCGATTTCAACCCTGTGTGGAAAATTTTAGACTGATAATGCAAGATGATGATGATGATGATATTGAATGTGTAGTGACAATATTGGTCCTGGTGATGTTACACCTTGCTACCGGTAGTCGTCTTTCCCCAGTCCATTTGTCCCACCAGGCAGACGCCCAGGTCTGTCTGGGACCACACCGGATGCCTGGGTGACTGACCGGGGGTTCCCACCTCCCCTGTACTGCCCTTACTATGTGCGCTCCGCCCGCCCTGGCGCCGCCGATCAATAAGCACCAAACTTTGGCCGCTGGCGCCGGGCGCACCGTCCATTGACGTCACTCTGACGTCAGAGCTGCATGCCGCAGCCGCTGCAGCCGATCAGCCCATCCGCCTGCATAAATTTGCATTAATTAGACCTACCGGGTCGGTCGGGCGAGTCCAGCCCAGAGCCCAGAAACTTTGGCGCCAGCGACCGACGACCGACTGGCGGAGAAATATTCTCGGCGGACACGAATCGATTGTTTAAAAAAAGTTTATAACTGCTCAAGGACTGGGGGCCGAATGGTCGAAAATTGAGGCTAAATGCCAAAAATGGGGGACAGGGAATTTTTGGTACGGGATGGTTGCACCCTTTTCGAGTTGATTAAAATGCCGGATATGAATTTGACGGACATGAAATTGGAGGACAGAATATTATATCGTTTGAAAATAACTTACATTAAGCACTTACAATGCAATGTACAGTTTTTTTTAAAACAACGGCAGAACACAAGTCACAACAGCAAAGTAATTTGTATAATATGCATATGTATAATACGTTAAAATGCACAAAATATTACGAAAACATCAACAATCTAAAATTAGCTACAGGTGAGCAATGATAAACCGTGGGTCTACGAAATACAGGCCTATATATTCAGCCACTTGAAACATATCTTGCATTTTCATGTCCGCTAACTTCATGTACGCCAATTTCATGTCAGGCTACTTCATGTCCTACCCAATTTTGTCTAAATTTGTCCCTCATTCTCATACTCGTCAAATTCATGTCCGCCAATTTCATGCACGAACATTTGGTCCGTCTATTTCATGTCCGTTACATTTAGCGCCCCCCTCTTTTCATCAACTAGAGACCTAGAGAACTTCCCGGAGCTTCCCAGCAAGGTCCGGGCCCCCCAGCCTCGAACGAAGATCCAATGCGAAAAACGCACGCAGTAGGGTATGGACAAAATTTCGTCTAGTTTCACTTTCACTCCACAAATAGCCTAGGTCTATGCGTTAAGAACCACGCGTGTTGTGCAGAGAATAGATGCACACCAGAAAAGCCATGCTGAAAACGTGGCGAGGCGTGAGGGTTTAACAGTCTCTTTTGACACCGTTTCGGTCAGACGCAACGCAGTCAACGCGCGCAATTTTCACGCAAGCGATGCAAAGAAGCACACAGGCAAATACGAAACGAACGCAATGAGCGCCAGACACAGTGTGCGACAAACGCAAATGGACGCAAGAAACGCAAGAATAACCACAAAAGCCCAGCTATCGCTAGGAAAGACGTGCTACAGCCTATGCAGTTCCTGTTGCAGTAACTACTGACCTTCAAAGTCATCCAAGGTCGATGATTTTCGTATAATTTGAAAGCCAATATGCCACTTTCTTTATTAGTTATTAATCGTATCTTTGGCCATATCTGTCGCCGTTTCCGAGATATGGCCAGTTTTCCGTTGATTAGATAGCTGAAATTTTGCATGCCCGAGTTTAACACGCATGGCTAATTATTCGTGTTAAATGTTTATCCATATGACTTACCGTTTAGCCACAATACATTCGTTACGTACGAACAGGCGAATAGACGGACGACATACACTGTATTCTGTCAAAGACGCCGTACAGCATAGCCGTAGGGCGTCAAAAACGCAAGGATGGAAACGCGCGTTTATTTTTTTTCCGTTGCATGCGTTGCTTTGAATGGAGGCCAGATTTTATAGAGAAAGATTCAGCCTATTATTGTCATCACCGACATCGTCCGTCATCTGCAAAAGTGGCAGTATACGAAACCAAGACATGACAAAATAATTCATCATAACATAGAGCGATAAGGATGAATAGAAAAGTTGCTGTGGTTAATGTTTTGACTAAATTTAGCCGGCATCGCATACCGGCCGGCTATTGCAAACTTTAGCGTGGTCCGTTCGTCTGTCAAAGGTCCGTGCACTATGTCGTTGGTCAGAATCAGATGCTTTATGGTAGGCTTCGGACGCTCATGTGGCCCAGAAATATCGCTTTCCACGAACAATGGAGCTTTGGGTTTGGAACCCCAGTTACATAGTATGATTGTTTCAGAAACTGATCACCATTTTGCTATTGAAAATTGTGCCGTCTCCTAATAGTTAATCTCTATGTCGTTGCTCGCGAGTCGTGTTTTCGGTCTTGAAAAATGTCCAGTTATGAAAAAAAATCTGTTAGCGTCATGTTACGATTATGCCCAAAGTCATATATTATCTCACTTTTCCCGATTACTTGCATTTACGGTGCAATTTCTTCAGTTTTTTTCTGCAGGCTGTGTAATTTTTCCTTTGTTTATCGGCGCATTGGGCATGATTTTTTTGCAGGATTCAATAACGTTGGAATAAATCGGATGTTATTTTTAAAGGACGATTGTGTCGCATAGAGTTTCGCTTTCCACGGATAAGAGAGCTATAGATTTGAAGTCCGAAATTCATAATAATATGCTCAAGTTTATTTGAAAAAATGGCATGTGGCCTCCAAACAGTTTGGACTTAAATCCGGTCAGTTATGCTGTTCGGGATGTTTTTCAACAGATGGCTTATCAATGTTAACTATTCAAGACAGTCAACCAGCTAAAGAAAGCCATTGTCAGTGAGTGAGGCAAAGTGCCGCAGCGTTTGGTTGATCGCGCCATTGGTCAGTGGCGTTGCCGTCTTGGATGCGTCGTCCAGCAGCAAAGCGGACACATTAAACATTTGATGTAAAAACTGTGAGATATGATTTATTAGACAATAACTGAGACTACAAACACGTTGTTTCTGTTGTTAATTTTTTAAAATGTGTTGTTGCAGAAGTTGTCTTGTTGTTAATTGTTATTCTTAAGACACCGACATTTTGCAAGGTGGTGTAGCGACACACTTGAGGTGTGGTGGGATCTACAGTGATAGTTTTATTACAAAATTGTCTTCTGATTCTGACAGTAAAAATTTTGAAACTCGGTCAATATTTGGTAAAATTATATGGTGTACAAAAATGGTGCCATTTTGGCCCACCATGTAGTACCGGTATCTAATACAAAAAGCACCATGTAGAAGAACCCGCTGATATAGGCCTAGCAAGCGTAGATGTAAACGTTCCACAGGACATAGCATAGATGTAAAAACGTTTCAGAAAAAAGTTTAAAAACGTTGAATAAAAAATGTTGGCCATAATTTGTTTAACCTCTTGTTTAATGCCTTATGCTGTAGGTTCAGTATACCTGGAACTATAGTCTACATAAAGAGAACTTTATTTAGTTTCAATTTAACCGTGTGATTATAGCACTAGACTAACCACATATAGGCTACTACATAAAATTTTTTATGTACTATATTTGGACTAATTAAGTAAACTACCATCATTATGAAGTATTAATTTGTTTTTATGGTTCCAAAAGTGCTTGTCAAAGTTTCTGTTAGGCATTTCAATGCACGTACGTTGGAAAAAATATTTTTAAAAACGTTAAAAACGTTTTTCACATCTATGAATGTAAACGTGGTCATCAGACGACTCAGCAAGCTCAAGAAAACGACTCCTATCCAGCATGTGCATGTTTACTTATCGGTTGCCGACCACATCCGGTTCAGGCGCGTCATGCGGCTCCAGTGCCGACTGCAAGCAACGCATAACCAAAGTTGGCCTGGTTTATTGTCGGTGGTATAAGACACGCGGCCTAATAATTGCTGGCACTATGCGCCAACATCTTGGTGATTTTTATGACAACGTGAATATCATTCGGCGGCACATTTAAACGAGCGCGGGCGGCGGGCGTCGGCGAGACGGCTGAGTGATGTGAATTAGTGGAGCTATACATCATAGGCCTACTCGTACGTACGTACGGGCGTACCGTACGGGCGGGCAGGGCTACACACGGAGGCATTGATCTGATGGCATTTCGAACGCGTCCTCGTAGCTTCCCTTCTCTACAAACTCTCCCGCGTATTTCTCTCTCTATCCAGTCCATTCTGCACCGCTAACTGGTGATGTGCGACTATCAAAAGTTCCCGATAAGCCGATGGTCTCACAGCCACAATATCCGCGAGCGGTCCAGCTCTAAAATCAGCTGTAAGTTTTGGGCAAAATGCATTGCCAGTACATGACATTTCTCGAACGTAGCGTTTGACGTCACGCGGCAACACGATTGTAAACATCTTTAAAAACACATCGCGCGGCGTTTGCTTCGACAGTCGGGCCCTCGTATCCCGTAAGTGACGGATGTGCGCTTAATCCAATGACAGATCGCTTGTTATAGAAGCAACAACACTCGCACACAAAGGTGTTACTTTTACCGCAGTATTTTATAAACAGAAAAATTTGTAGACCCGTTTACGCGTGGCCTACTTTCGCGAAATACGGAGCTTATTTGCAACAAAAAACAGTAGAAAAAAGGCAAAGTACGAAAAACTGGAAAAAGAGCTTCCTGATAGTCAGACAACAAGCGTAGGGGAAAATGTATACGATATCAAAACAGAGAGATCGTTTTACCGCCTGCAAATTTTGCTTCAGCTAGTCTTTCGTGACACCATTAATCCGTGCATCACTGGGCTACGGTAGTACCGATTCTCAACCCCAAAACCGCTCTTTCCCTTCTTTCTTCTCTCTCTCTCCTCTGGCACCGTGGTTCCTTCCCTGCATCAAGCGGGGCGCTATTTTTACACGGCGTAGGACACGTTCAATCGATTGGCTGTCAGACCGCAAAGCGGAGAGCTGGTATTTTTAGTGCTATGCCGGCTATTTATAGTCTTCCGCCGCGCCCGCGGTCGCAGAGATGTGCGGATCGTGAAATTTTTGAGTCCGCGTCAGTCTTAGATTCTGACCAAGGATCTGCTGTCGGTCTACGTCCGCACTGAATACACCTACTGGGCCTCTAGTCATTAGGCCACTCACTACGCCTATGCCTATATAGCAGATCACATTTACTGTTTCCGGTGCTACTGTGATACGCACGTCTCAACACACGTCATTTTTTCTGTTTTAGACTTTTATTAGGAAAAAATACACTCGTCAAGGAACAGGATCGGTACTTGTCCGTTAATTCATCCGAATTAACGGCTAAAGTTAAGGTTAGGGCTAAGGTTAGGAATAGGGATAGGGTTAGAATTAAGATCAGGGTTAGGGTTAGGGTCAGGGTTAAGGTTAGGGTTAGCGTTAACAATGATAATTCGGGTGCGGGTGAATTAACGGACAAGTACCACAGTGGGATCCGCGTCAGTCCGTGTCCGCAAAAAAACCTGCGGATCTGCGTCCGCGGACTGACGCGTCCGCTGTCCGCACATTCCTGCCGTATATTTCTTGGTCGCAGTCGCTGGCTGCCAGACGCTAAGCACCCTGGCACCATTGCGTTGTGTTGCGTTGCCCTAGCTAAGTCCAGGTACATTCATAACCGCAGACTGCAGTGACTGCGCGTGCCGTCGCAGATTTTTTACCTTCTGAAGGCCAAGCTACACTTACTACGATTTATTGCCGATCCGTTGTGGGCTAAAACACAGCAGTGCTCATATACTGGTTAATGTTCGGCTTTAATGCCGATTTCGGCTACACAACCGTTCACGTAGACCTAACCTTGGTTATGGACTGTAACTTTGTGGGGATGCGCATTGGGCTGAACTGATACAGCATCACTGCATCAGTGTCGGGCAGGTGTAACAGCCTGCTTGCCCTGAAGTTATGGTAAGGTAAGGTGAGGTAGACTACGGCAGGCATAAACACATCATGAAACCGCTTTCTATAAGCTTATAGTGATATACAATTATACATATGTATAGTGTCAAAGTGTTCAGATGGAGAGGCGCTGTAGTCGCTGTATACAGCAAGTGTGCAACATCGAGACATGTCAAAATGTTGCATGCAACTTGTTGTACGCCACTTGTTGTTAACTCGTCCACGACAAATCGAAACGTTGGAGTCAGAGCCTTACTCTGAGAAAAAACGAGCCCAGTTTTACTTAGACCCATATAAATTGAATGGGTCTACATGCTCGATGTTTGCTTGATCGTGTAAACGGGGTATTAGAGACGCCACTGTTTGGGATTTCGTTTTGGAGCCATAAAGCCTGTGTTCGTGTGGCGCAGCTGCAGCAACTATTTCTGATTGAACGAATGTGAAACCAGCTGTCGACGCGATCATGCAACGGATGCGAATCTAATCGGATTTGAAGGGAAGGCTTATATACGATTGCATCATTTGACGAGGGCGTTGACTTATTGGTGCTGACAGGCTGCAGCAAAAATATCGCAAAAGTTATATATAGAAACTGTTTTTTTTTCCATAATCGAGATTGAGAAACGTCCGGAGTCTGGACTTAGGGTTAATTGGCGCAGTTCGCACTGAGCTTGGACGGTTGTTGACCGGATTCGGGTTCAAAGTTCAAACTTCGGATCGGCCGAATAAAATATTCTTTCGATTTTAGAATTACTGGAGTGTATTAGCCTATGCTTTGTGATTAATTTTCTCCGAAGGCATGAATCGTCGGACAACGTCTTTCGTTCTGCGCACATTCTGCTGCATTCGAACGTGAATAAATAATTTGAGCAAAGCTCACGTGACGCGCGACAGCATCGGTGCGGTCACCTGAAGAATCAGTGTGTGTTCAACGTACAATAAAATAATGCGTTTGAAAGAGTACACGAATTTGAGGCTTACGAACGGAGGACTTTTTGAACCTAGCAGGTCGAAATTAAGACAGTTAAAAGTCTACATGTACGTTCTATGCTAAAAAAAATTCGTACGCAGGTTTTCTCTTTTTCAGCGGTAGTTCACTGTTGAAATATGTGTCGCAGCCTAAAATCGCGAAAAAGTCATTAAAATCCTCTTTTAGATGTCAAGGTCGTTTAAAGTCATCAGATACTTGCTCTAACTTTCGCGCGTAGAAATGACATTGACGTGGTTACAGAAAATATCCAAATAACTTTGTCGTATTTTGCAAATAATGATATGCCATTTGGCACTGTTACGCGATTATAAACAGGTAATAAATGTGCAGCCAAAAATTTCACATCAAAATATCAGCGTTTGCTAAAAAAATGGCAAAAGTACTTCAGGTGATACATCTTACCGCATCCGGTACCATTGCGCATTGTCATTGAATATAGAACAAACAACGCTTTTATTAGCAGCTATTTGATTTCACTTACGTCCCGGCCCCCGCCACTTTACGGCGTGTCCATTCATAAAATAATCGCTGATAGTATAAATAGCAACGCGTGCCATCGATACCGCCGCAATTAAGTGCATTTTGTCACGCTAAAAATAATGATAATAGGCACCACCACACGCTTATTGCACACAGATAGACGTGACGTGCGGTCTGCGTGCTATATCGGGAAAAATCGGAAAGAACGCAACCACGCAGATTGTGGCGTCACGTAGGCGTCTAATAGCCACGAACGAGATTGATTTCAAAGATGCGCCAACCGGAATAGCGCATCGTACGTGGTATAAACGTGTGGATGCGCTGAGTGCGAGTTTTGTCTGCGGGGAGGGTGGGGGTAAAAT
>Ga0209367_1001783_pt1 | contig 27353 bp, 14 predicted proteins | sample WorMetLIZISLAND2_FD_187412 | JGI IMG/M metagenome (GOLD analysis project Ga0209367, IMG submission 187412) | Marine gutless worms symbiont microbial communities from Max Planck institute for Marine Microbiology, Germany - Olavius geniculatus... ...
AACGTATATTGTACACTAATTTATGGTGTGCATTATTGTCACATAAATCTTTCGAAAATGCTAAACCTAACCCGATCGCTAACCCTAACACTAACCCTAACCCTAAACCTTTATATGTGTAAGCGAAAACCGTAATTTCAATATTAAGCACAAAATCATACTATATTGCACGTGAAATTGTCGCCCCCTGGTGAATGTAAATATTGCGTAATTACACGTCTCTCGACGTCAATTTCAGTACAAACTTAGCTATGGCGGCCTGTTGTAAACGATGAAATCATGCTGAATAAGCGATAAAATAACACAGTAATAATTTACGGTATTAACTGAAAAAAGAAAAAAGTATACAGTTGCAATTTTCGTAGATATGGATTTTCACGGAGGATAGCGAAAATGCTTACTTATTTTCCGTGAATTTTCACAGCGGATATAATCTTCGCAGTGCTACGGTCAGTTCGGCGAACTAAAAGATTTGTGACTAAAATTACTATCGTCAGTTTGTTGAACTGAGTCGAGAGAATCAGAATTTATTAAAAGCAGTTTGGCGATCTGAAGTGCAGCTACTAAAATCAGTTCGGCTTCGACTGCATTGACGGTGAATAGATTCACTAATTCTAAAGTAAAAAAAAATATGAGGAGGACCTATTTAATTCGGACAGTGCTAGCGGTAGATCGGCGGTCTCGTACTAGAGAGCAGAAAATTACTAGCGGTAGATCGCCATTTACCTAATTACATTTATCTCTTTGTTAATGTAAGAATGCAGCCACATTTCTTCTTCACTGCATCGATAAGACTGTGGTTGGAACTGAAATGTTATCAGTTACCAAGCACTGAATAAAATTTATTCACAAGCACTATAGTTCTAAGTCCGTGTTACAAGAAACAGCTTTGGCTTGAGATGGACTCTGATATAATACTGAATAAGCCTGATTTAAATACGCGACAGTGTTGTGGCATGGTTTGTAGACCTTTTATGTCTACTGGGCATATAAATTCTACCATCTTCCCAATAATGTATCAATAATGTATCTACCTGATCTACCTCTAGCAATTTTCCAGTGCTAACAGCAAGATCGCCAATCTACCGCTAGAATTATTGATTTAATTCAGAGTTCTAGCTGCTGAAATGAAATCTGCGCAGGTGGAGAGTGACGCGATTTACTGTGACTGATTGTGCAAGGGGACGTTCTTTCTTTATACTAGATGAACAGAAAAGATGATTAAGCATCAAAATTTTTATTCATATCTTTTCAAAATACTGAGAGGTTAAAAATTTTTCAGTTTACTCTCAGCTGCATAATGGCAGAATTTTACCATAGTGGCCTGGTCATGAACTTACAACATGGACCTAAAATCTTACTGTGCAACTTAAATTTTATGATTTCAGCTGTATTATGTAGTTTAACTTAGGCTATGTACTTTAACTTTCTCCTACATTTTAGTCTCGCCAGGCCGTCGACTTCCGACGAAGTATCAGTGGCTGCATCGCTGCAGTGACATCAGACGAGTTTAGCACCAGTGAGGGCAGTTTAACACATAATTATAGTGTAACAATGAGCAATATGTTTATGTAGTTATACTGTTATTCAGACTTCTGTAGTTTTTTGATCCAGGTGAAAGATGTCACCAAAATTCTTTCATAATTTGCACAGATGTTTTCAAGTACAAACATAATATGTAATACGTGACAGTGTCGTGGCATGGTTTGTAGATCTTTTATGTCTACTGGGCATATAAATTCTACCATCTTCCCAATAATGTATCAATAATGTATCTACTCGATCTACCTCTAGCAAATATGTAAATATGTTGTGTATTATATAAATTTGCATTTACTTTTTTATTTAATATGGCCATTATGTAGATGCCTCAGTTTGCGGATGGATTGTTTTATGACCTGCTTTAATGAGTTACTGCTGTGTTGGTTGATTCATAGAGCACTGCAGAAGCCAAAAAGTGAAATGACCCCAGAAGAACTTGCACAGAAGGAACAAGAAGAGTTCAATACTGGTCCATTGTCTGTGTTGACACAGTCAGTTAAGAACAATACGCAAGTTCTCATCAACTGTCGTAACAACAAAAAGTTGCTGGGTCGTGTGAAGGCATTTGACAGGTAATGCATTCATAATATAGAAAGCACTCTGATGTATTGAATCTTCACCAATGACTCCCATTTTTTTATCAAATTGGCTGTTTCTGCGAACTGCTTAAATAAGGAATGTTGTACAAACTACAAACATTTAGGATCTAGATCTAGATTATGATTATGATGGTAATTACCACAAGTCCCATCATCTGTTACTTTGGCCATGCTTATTCTGGAAAATCTCATTATAAGTGATTCATAACTGTTTAGTAATATTGTAGTTTAACGATATATTTGAAAACATAACCCCTCATTTTGGCAGAGGTCATTATGGAAATACAGTCTGTTATATTTGTTGTGTGGGCATGAACTTGCATTAGTTGCTTTAGCCATAATTGATTTGATCTGCAGTTATTGGTGTTTGTGATTTTGTGAATTTGTTGGGTTGGTGTGTAGACATTGCAACATGGTTCTTGAGAACGTGAAGGAGATGTGGACTGAAGTGCCAAAGACCGGAAAAGGGAAGAAGAAGTCAAAACCAGTGAACAAAGATCGTTACATCTCGAAGATGTTTTTGCGTGGCGACTCTGTGATTCTGGTGCTCCGAAATCCATTGCAGGCTTGAAACTGCAGTTGAAGCTGGTGTATATTGTAGTGTTATGATACATCAGGACAGAAGTTCATCTGTGACTGTTACTGTGCGGAGTTAGTCTGACTGTTTCCATGGTTGATTGCCTGCGTGTGTTGTGCACAGTCTGAACATCCATTGCTATGAACTGTAATGTTGTGATTTTTTTGCATTTTAAGGTATGTTTTGAGTCTCATCTTACTCTTATATTGTGGCACTTTCCCCAGTACTTTGTTCATTTGTAGTTGTACTCATAAGATCTTTGTCAATATAACCATTTCAGTTTCTTCTAATGTGCTTATTTTTTCTGATTGGCAACGTCATTGATTTTGATAGAGATAGATGGCGAAGCTACTGGACTGATAGTGTGTGTCGGTTGAAAATGATGATCAAGGAATACTGGTTGTTTCATGTCTGAATTATAGTATTAAAATGTTGCATTAGCTAAAAATTAAGATCTAAATTTCTACAAACGGAGAACTGCTTTGCCAGTGTATTGTGTCGCTGTTAATATGTTATAGTCATTTATCATGTTTGCCCCCTGTCCTCATTGTCACATTGATTACTGTCTGGAGGATAACAGGGAAGATTATTAGAACTAGCAAAGTACCCACCTTTAGGTGGGTACTTTGCTAGTGAAATGAACGTCCGCAAGAGTTTGGGAGGGGTTGTACATAGTACGTGGTATGCAGTCGTAATAACGTGCCGAGGGCGCCACTGATCCAATTGCCAAGCGCGAGCCGGTGACACCGGCACACGTCGCAGAGATTATGAAATTCATGGCCGGCCTTAACGCCTTAGGCTGGGACTTTTAAATCGCCGTCATTCACTAGATGTCGCCATGAAGCTGAGCACTATACTGACGAACTTGACAGAATCAGTGGGGAAAAGGCCCGACAACTCAACCCCCACCTCCACAGGCTGCCCATGGGGCAGGTGGGGGACATGTACTCAAGGCCCAAGGACTCAAACGCCACGGTTGAGGTTCGCAACCATGCAACAGGGAAGGCGCTGGAGGGGGCTGACAGACAGACAGACAGATTTTCCGCCCATTATACTAAGACTACCATTATGTTAATTACATATTACGTAATTAACATAGTTAATTACATATGCACGTGTATAATGGAGTTCTTACAATTTCAGGTTAACCTCATTTTTGTATTATTGTGTTTTGTGTTTCTGTAAAGGTTAAACTTTCTGTTTATTGTAAAGTTTAAACTTACTGTTTTATTATTGTGTTTGTGTGCATTCTGCCTGAAAAGCTGTCCCCAAAATGACCTATACTGTATCGGGTGGGACGTTAAACCCTACTCACTCATTTATCATGTTTATTCTCTACTGCATGAAGCTGCTTTTTTGTTCATTCATGGTATTTAGATACATTATTCATTTTTGCACTTTTGGTTTAAAAGGTACTTTTCCAAGCATCTTTGCTACAATAGATTGCTGATATGGTATCTTATAGAATGTGTTCAAATATAGCTTTACTGTTCACCTCTATTCTCATCACGATATTTAAAAAAAATTTTGTTATTCATGCTTAGTGTACCTTAACCGAAGAAGGAACTTTGGTGGGTCTAAATGTCTGTGTGATATGGTAACTCACAAAGTTCTAAATGGATTTTGATTAATTTTCTTGGAGGGATAAGAAGGGCCCAAGGACAGTTAAGTTGGATTTTGCTTGTGATGCAGATGTACAGTTCTTGTACAGTTTGTTGATGAATTTTTTTGGACATTCTGGGTTTAGTCTAACGGACAGTCAGCTATATTTTGATAAAGAAACTGTGGTTGCAATAATAAGGAATTTCAGTTCTGATCTGGAGTTTCGGATGCAGGAATAATTTTTAGTGGATCTATTATTTTATGATGTCATTCCCATATGCAACCAAGAATAAAACATGACAAAGGAAAAAAAATTCTGTGATCCTAGATATAGTTGCCATTTGCTCTTAAAAACATTTGTCTCTAAACTTTTTATAGGACCCTCAAAAGTTATGTTCACTTTTAAATAAAAAAAACTGCATCCAGTCTGTTATGGTTCAGTATTCAGGGTTCCTACAGGTCAGGGAAAACTGGAAAAAGTCGGGGAATTTGTGTAGACAGGAAAATGTTAGGGAAAAATATTATTTTTTTGAAAAGTCAGGGAAATGATTTTGGATCATGCAAACTGCAGATATCTGTGATTATTTGGGTCTTCAAATATTCAAAAGGACTCAAATTAGCAGCTTCCATTAAACGACGAAAAGTTAGAAATGTTTTGGTTTCAGGGTGGCGAACCCTGGCCCTCATATCAGAGATTTTGACGTTTGCATATTGCTCCATTAATATGGTTTCATTACTTTATGATAGTGTACCATTTCTGATATTTGTGTGATAGGGTTATTGTTTCGATAAGGTCAGGAAAATTGTCATTCCATGACTGGAAAAGTTAGGGGATTTTGGTACGAAAGACCTGTAGGAACATTGAATATTTTTTCTTTGCATTAGTTGTCATTCGTACCATAGGTGTTTTGCTATTTTGAGTTGATGTTGTTGCTAGTTTTATGACCCGGCATGTCATTAAGACAATTTTTGAAAAAAAATTACTACTTTTCCCCATCTGTATTTTTTTGCCAGACTACAACTGGAAGCACAGGAATTTTTAGGACCAATGCGGCTGTGCACTATATCAATCAATGTTTGTTGCTTATTTGCAACTAAAGCTAAGAATACCTGTGTTTTTTTCAACCATATTTCTCGCTTTTTACGTAATATGCATTATCTCATCTAGTGATGTGTCTTTGAGGACTTGTCCTTATCCTCGAGGCGCCTGGAGGACGAGGACTTGGGTGCCAATTCCTTGGCCTTGTCTTTAATAATAATAATAATAATCTGACTTGTAAAGCGCCAGTATGTGCTAAAAGAAAGATTTAAGATAAAGTCCTCGACCATAATACCGAGGACTTTAATAAATTATATTTATTAATCATTACTAATTTATGGCCGACAGTTTGAACACAAAACTGAAAAGGTCTTATAAGTTAGCTATTGACATACTGTAACCTGTGATGCTAGTAATTGGAGTGCACTCAGTTGTCACATGGGTCTAGATGTTCTTAGTGGCATCCCACAGTGTTCAATATTTGGGCCTATTCTTTGTAATTTGAGGACACCATCATCTTCGGCAAATGTCGAAACCAACACAACATCATTATCAACATTACCACTGAGCAAAATATGCAACTTTCAAGTTGTACATAAATACAACATAGGCCTAATGGAAAGTTTGTCACAGAAGTTAAAACCTGTCCTCCAATAGACAGGAATATGAAATTGATGACTGGAGAATCGCAGGGAAGATTAGAACTGCCATTATTAATATCCATGCACAATTATAATCAGCAGTTGTTACAATTTTAGGTTTAGGTTGTTTTTGTGTGTGTTTTGTGTTTCAAAAAGGTTAAACTTTCTGTAAAGGTTAATCTGTTTTTCGTTATTATGTGTATGTGCAATTTTGCCTGCAAAGGCCGTCCCCAAAATGACCTTTACTGTGTCAAGCGGGACGTTAAACTCTACTCACTCACTTAAAACCTACTGAATCTGGAGTTTTTAGTCTTATATTTTTTAGCGTTGTTGGTCCATTTCAGTAGCGTGATGCTTCTAATGATGTTCAAAATGTTACTAAAGTCATCCCAGTTGACGGTAATGTGTCGCTGTAGTAGTGACACTTGGATGTCCTTGGTTTTGGCTTTGAGTTTTTGCCTTGGCCTTGGTTTTAAGTTTTTGTTCTTGGCCTTGTTCTCGAACACAAAGTTTTTGATAACATCACTGATCTCATCTTATTTGTCAGCTATGAGGAACGAATATTTAGAATCGTGGTATCATTTTAAAATTGGCCCAGCCTTATTTTTTAATACTTATCTATGGCTTTTCATTAACTGTTCTATGCTTTCTGTGTTTACTTTTTGTTCGACATTTTCGTTGTAACTTATCATATTACCGTCGTTGATTGCTGTTTTCTTTCTAAATGACTGTTGATAAGGACGTATAAATGGATCATTACTCGACAACAGCGTGTCTGAGCGATACAGCTATCGATGACATGATTACTGATCCTGATCTGTTGTGTGATATTGACTTGCCTTTGTGTCATCATGTCGATGAACTTCGTAACGCTGATGACTTGTTGGATTATATCGCCGACGATTCGCTTACTGCAGGCAGTCATAATGACACCGATGAACGACAAAAAGCATCGGATGAAACGATAGCTATAAGCGCTGCGCGAGCATTTGACAGTCGAGGTGCGCCAACTAGAGTAGGCTTGCAGCAAAACATGTCAAAGAATGCAATTTCAGCCAGAGAACATCGTGAGAAAAAAAAGAGGTACATTTGCGGGCTGGAAAATACAGTACGTGATTTGTCAGCGAAAAATAAGAAGTTAGTGCATGATAGCATATCAATGCGTAATATGATTTCGAAGCTTCATCAGGAAGTGAATTATCTCAGAGGTGTGATTGAGAACCAGAGTGAACTTTCTCGCCTGTTGAAGCGCATTCCTCTTGTAGATCCAGCACACCAGTTGCAAGAGAATGCCAATTTGTTTTTGTTTGGTGATGAGTCTCAGGAGAGAAATGCCTCGTTCTGTACTGACCAGCGAGCTTCTGCATCTAGTCTGAATTCCAGTGAGTTACCACGCACAGAGTTGGTGCCAACAGCTGACTATCAGAATTTTTTAACTGAGCATGATTATGCAAAATCGTTCAGGCAGAATAAACCGAATATTTCATCATCTGGTCATTTTGGTGTATGTCTCCACGTTGCAAATCGAGTTACCTCATTACAGTTGTGTGCAAGCTGTAATGAAAATGCACACTGACAGCCAAGTACAGCTGTCACTATCTAGAGGTGTACGTACATTTAAGACAACAAAAGATGGTCGGTATTGAAATCTGCAGTTTATTTGCATACATATTGCAGCCATGGATGTGACAGTGCATACATTTGTACTGATGCATTAAAATTTATCATCACTGAGAAGTTTTTGTGTTGCAAATGCTCAGTGTTACATAACATTTGCCTACAACTAAGCTGTTATAATTAAGAAATTTTATGTGTCGAACAATGACAAACCTATTTAGTGTGTTGGTGAAAGTTCTCTTTACTAAACAAATTTTGTTTGCTTTGCAGCATTATCTGATGGATATTGGTATCAAGAACTTCGGTATCGTCGAGTTAAATGTTTGGTTATGTAGGTGTTATTATCCAGAACAATGGTTCGTTATTTTATTTGTGCTATTTTTGGCACCAGCTGAATTGTCATACAATGTATAAACTACAACTGCTAGTATTAACCAGTATACTGTTACAGTTTGTGATGTTGTTTGAAGTGAGGTGTAAGCCTTGTTTATTGATACTTATGTGTCACTTTTCATTCTGTACAGCTTTTAAGTATAAATATGCTACCCATCATGTACAGTATTTAACTGTAGATATTAGTACATCTTTTGAACCCACTACTTTTGTTACTTAGGGGCTTTAGTGTTTTACAATGCTAGCTACTGTGTACAGTGATTTGCTGTTTGTGCATAGCTAACAAATGATCCTTGACAACAGTAGCATGATCACAGTATTAAGTTACTCATACAGTTTTGTATGTAGTGCATTATCAATCCCAGTTGACATGTAGCAGTACCCATTACATTCTGCTGTACTTATAGTCTTTTGCACACATAATGTCATTATGTTAACGTTTTTGGTAAGAAAGTCTTGTGATAGGATAGATTTGTTTAAAATGGTTTGCCAGTTTAAAGCTGTTACTACAAGTTTTTGTTTAGATTTCTTTGTGGTGCATCACAGGTTGGAACTCGTCCTCAGATATACAGCTACCGGTACTAATAATTTGGTATGAATTTTCAGGCCAAGTATTCTTAATGATGCTATCTTATACCAAACCAAGGTATCAAAGCATATGAGGGTGTTGTCAAATACAAAATTATGTGCATTTTAGATTAATAAGCACAAGACTTTCTATCAACATCACCAGTTCAGTTTATTTTAAACGTGTTTGTTGTATGTTTTGTTGCAGTTGAAGCTATAACAGGTCGGTCGGTATATTAACGAGAAGCGATTTTCATAATATACTGCTAAAATGATTTATTACAATATATGGTAAGGAAACTTAATGCTGTTCAGTGTTCTTAATACATTTATCCATACAGTTACATTACAGTAGCATCAGTACTACCATCAGTCTTCTGGTAGATTTAATGACTCATGAGTCAGTGTATAATATATACTAGTACCAGTTCTAGCTGTATACATTTGTATCAGTACTTTTTCATGTGAGAAATGTTTTTTATGTGTCATTGGCTAGCACATGTACATGGTTTATCAATATTTTTTTATGAAGAGTGATTAGTTCTGTATTAGTATGCAAGCTGATATATCAGTTTGCATCCAAAGAGCTAAATTCAGTCAGTGTCTTGTATTAGATATGATATATGAATGGTTTTTCAGCATATAAAAGTTCAGATTGATTTTGTTTAATTACCGTAATCATTTGGTCAGCTGTTTAATACTTGCTGCTGTATACTGGTATATTTTATGAGAATAAGGATTCTTGTTATTTGCATAGTGAGTAGCTAGTAGCCAGTAGAGGATATGTGTGAGAATTTTTTGTTACCTGCTAGTTTTGGATTTTGATGTAAGGAATGAATGGTGGAAATGGGTGAGAGACTACTGTTCGTTTCATTCAGTTGCTGCAGTAAGTATGTGGCATGGGAGTATCCAGCAACAAGTGATGTATTTTTGCTATGGTACTTTTAGTTATTTGTGTTAGATTGTTTGCATTAAAAGTGCTGTAAATTAGTGCTTGCAAACTAGAGTCCCAGAATCCGGAATAGTAATTTTTTTCAACTGTTAGATGATTAAGTAACATATCTGCTCTGTGTAATGAAATTTATCGTGCATGCAAGAGTGCTTGTTGTGCACTGTTATTAGCATTTTGATAGACACTGTCACTCCCTACAGTTCGTATATACCGGTAGGGGACTACTGCACCCCCTGCATAAACTAAGTTTAGTACGACTACTATAGTGATAGTAAATGACAACCAATATGTAAGCCTAATCCTGAAAACAGGATTACAAATTTCTCAAAGGTCCGTGGTCACCAAATTTAACATACACATTTTATCCATTTTCCTGAAAGTGCAGAATTTTATGATAACTTTGACAGTAATATCAGCGTGCAGTGTTTCGTCAACACGGAAAAATTTACCTTTGAAGTCGACGATCTACGAAAACGATGTAGAAAACGCGCCGCCATGATGACCTGTGGTGACGTCATGAGTTTAGTCTATAGACGTCCTGAATTAATATTCATGACGTCTATAGGCTATGGCCTAGCCTAGAATGATGACGTCGTCGGCTAGCCATTAATATTCATGATCCATATGGGCTAGGGTCATGACGTCACCGCAGCACTGATAGATTAGAATATTTCGCATAACGTAACGTAATGCCGCATTTCATTTGAATTCACGCATTAATTTCATATATTTATGAAGCTCAAATCGACATATTATATATGCAAGGTTAAATGTCTAATTTAAATCTACAGAAATTGCGCGAGTGAGTTGGACCGTGGCCATGGACCTTTAGTTCCAGATCCCAGGATTGCAATCACTACTGTAGATTCATTAATGTCAGTCGACCTTTTTATGGTTGGAATTGCAGTTACATGCAGAACACAGATGTTGTTTACCCACTGATTGGCATGTATTGGACATTTCTAAGGATCACCGTGAGTAACTTTGGTGATTTTTGGAGTGGATTTATCAAGTGGGATTTATTTGGCATTTTCTGACCAGTATACACGGTGTTTCATAAAAAGGACCCCTTTTTTCATAATTTACTCAAATGATGATCATTTACACAAAATTTTTACCAGTTGTGGCTGAAAAATACTTATTCAAAATATTTAAACAAAATATGGCCGTTTATTAAATATTCTTTGCTAGTCGTGACGTAACGCTGACGTCATAATGTCACTGGTACAAACTTGCTAGTCTCAACTGGTGCTGTCAGTTGCTACCCTGCTTCAATGGTGAACTTGATCTGGTTCGCTGATGAAGAATGTTCATCATGTCAGCACTAAGCAACATGGGATCATGAAATCAGGTGTCTTATGATTCAAAAACGCAACCATTTTGCAAGCTCGGTGTGCTAGTGCACTGTCTTGCTCAACATGTGAAAGTCCAACTATCCCCACAGACACATATGTAATTGTTTTGCATGTTTTTGCGATACAACTGTAAAACTTCAAGAATTTGTCATGAAGAATCCAGATTTTTCACCATCAGAACAGGGTAGCAAGTGACAACACCAGTTGAGACTAGCATGTTTGTACCCGTGACACATTATGACATCAGCGTTACGTCACAACTAGCAAAGAATATTTAATCAACTGCCACATTTTGTTGAAATATTTTGAATTAGTATTTCTTCAGCTACAACTGGTAAAAATTTTGTGTGAATTGACCATCATTTGAGTGAATTATGAAAGAAAGAAAAATAGGTTCTTTTATGAAACACCGTGTAGAGCAACAGAGAAAAATCTTTGTCAGGGTAAAGGAAAATTGCTGCTTGATTCACCAGCTTTACTTCTAGTTCAACGTCAGCATTAGTGACATAATATACCACTGCCAGGAGTAGTAGGTCCTGCATCAGACTACATTGTGTTATGCTGTTATTAGTTATTAATTGCTGTTGTATTTTGTTATCGTGCTTAGTGGCATCATGGCCAGAGGTGTCAAAATGCAAAATTTGGAGCTAAAAACCCCCATTTTGGGGAAATTAGGAAAGAAATTTAAATTCGCAGCTGTCTGTCGAAATTCTAGAGGAAATCTGCATTTACTGTTGAAAAAAATTGCAACTTCCTGCCCGGCTATTTTTTTACCCATGACGCCACTGATCATATCATAAGTATGATGCATGATGCGTCATGCTGTGTATGGCGGTGGTAACTCCAAAGAGTCGGGAAATGTCACTGTGCATGAACAATGTACATTGGTCGACCCCATATATTTTTCAGTAATGCAAGATGAATTGAAATGCTGTACACTTATTTTGATTGTTGTTAGGTACCTCATAGTGCAGTTTGTTGAAACTTGTGAGTCATGACATTATTAGAGATCATTTTCATAGAATCTTTCATTCTATGTGGTACGTGTGATTAAACATTGCTGTATGAATTATTTGCTGTGGCTGTGATTTAACATCATTACTGGAATGTTATTCTCTATGAGCTTAACCAAACTTCATGAGGAACTACTGTACAAATAGTGACTGGCGTTGAGGTCATCACTGAAAATTTTTTACGCAAGACAGCAGGAAGTGCTATAGCACGTCTTAGCCATCGCAATTCTCTCCGCCTGTCTGTCTGTCCGTCCGTCAGTGTCTCTCACACGGGTGGATCAGTCACAAACGGTGCAAGATAGGATCACCAAATTTTCACGGTCAGCTACTTGGAAGACTCTAGTTTCAGGATCAGTAAAGCTTTTCCATGAAGTCGACAGGGGTCACCTGGAGCGAGGGTGCAAAAGGAGAGGGGATAAGAAAAATTTGTGATTTTAGCCTATAACTTGCTGTATCTCAGAAACGGTGTGAGATGGGGCCTAGGTTACTATTAATCACTAATAGGAAATCGAACACTGTCTTTCGATTGCACCAAAACGAATGACCTTGGATGACCTTGAACGCCAAAATAGGGGTTTTATTGACTTGGCGATTTTGGGCTGCGACACACATTTTATTATTATGCCGAATTCACTACAGGTAGGCCAGGACAACCTGTGTATGAAATTTTTCAACATTGAACGTAGTTTTGACTGGTTTAAGGTTTCTTTCTTTTCTTTGCAGATTTCTTTGCATTCAAGGAATCTTCCATATGGTGGCATCAAACTTAGGTACCCCCTTCAAAATGCAGGCTCTTGGCCACTCGAACGACACCAATCGTACGAGACTGTTGATGCTATCTAGCGTATGTGAACGAATGAATAAAAGTCATCATGTCCAAATTGCTGGGATCAGTAAGCTTAAATTTTGTTCGCAGTGGGCCTTTCTTGTTTCACGAAGTTCGTAACATGTTGCCATGAGATCAAAGACCAAGGCCAACATTTTACGAACTGGTGGGGGGGGAAATTTTCAGTGATGATCGATGACGCCAGTCGCTGCTAGTTTTGTTATATCTTAAAACGAAAACACGAAATTTAAACAAAATTCGTTTGACAACTTCTATGTTTCCTGGTCGCGCGGGCAACATTAAAGTGAACTGTTGCCTGCCGAGCAACGGTGCGTATTTGTGAACGTCACGTGACGCGGTTTGGACCAGTCGCGTGCAGGTATTTTGCATTTAGGTATAACAAAAAATATGTCGCCCTTGTACTAACTTGTTGTGAGGCCGTCCTATTAGCAGTCGACTGCGTTTACGCCGTGAGTGCGTTGAGCACTTGAAAATTGCCAGATTAGCAGTGATGGGCAGAAGTTAACTAATACGAGGGTCGTTCCATAAATAAGTTACAAAATGGCGTTATTTCATCAATTCCTAAAATAGGAAAAATTCGAAATATACGTTTTGTAGGGAAATTAATTCTGAACATAAGCGGAAATTTTTTTGTATGATGACGTCATTATTGTGACGTTATCAGCTAGTAGAACACAGTGTATTTGTGCATTATCTTCCCCACCAGTAATGAATCGAACTAACAAGTGACAAACAGCATAGGAACGAGAAAAAATAAAGAAACTCAAGTTAATGTCGCCTCTTTAAACGCTAAACACTAGTGTTTCGTTTTTCAACATATCCAAGTTTTTTTCAAACATTTGTCCCATCTGTCAACAGACTTTTTAATGCCAAGAACGATGCTGGCTGCTGTCCCAGCCACTGACGAACGACTGATTGCACCTTCACACTTTATGCAAATTTCTGCCCATCTACCATTTTCTTACATCAAAAGTGTATTGTTTGCGTTGTAAAACACTTATCGCCATAAATCTGAGTTGCATTGTATTTTTGACCACAAAACAAACAAAATAGCACTTTGTTCGTTACGAAACAATTTCAATGGCAACGTCGTCTTATTTAATGTTTATAAATGACGTCACAGTGACGTCATCTTAACAAAACTCACATCTGGTATTAAGAATTAAATTCCCCACAAAACGTATATTTTGGATTTTTCCTAGTTTAAGAGTTAATGGAATGGCGCCATTTTGTAACTTATTTGTGGAATGACCTTCGTAAGTTGCTAACTAATAGTTTAATTTATTTATTTTAGTTAGATCAGTAGTTTAATTACAGTAAAATAGTTAAAACAGTAGTTTCATTATTGATTTTCAGTTTAATTGAAAGAAATAGTTAAATCACTTATACAATTTTTGACTCAGATATTATTTTACTGACTGTAATGAACCAATATTAACATCATTTTGCATTTTTTGAAAAAGTGGTCAACTATAAATTACTCATGCATGTATGTATTTGTCAACAATGTTCCAACAATTTATGCCAAAATACCATACCTTAACTGTGTTGCTACACTACCTTGTAAAATATAAATGTCAGAAAAACTAGCAGTAGGCAACAATCACATTGGTGAACTAACAGGACAATTCAGACTAAGATTGCACTGAATGATCTGCAGGATGCTACAGTGTGTTAGAACCATCTTTTTGGGTATCTGGCGTGTTGAAAGATACGTTATCTTCTGGTCTTCCTGGCTTATTGGGCCTAGCAGTTCGTCCACAGTGGTCCCGTTCTGTTCAGTTATGCACGTGTTTCGGTCTGCAGCTTTATGCCTTTGGTCGGTGCTTTGCGTTTCTCAAATCTTTTTTAGTAAAATGCCCAGTCCTTTCCTTTTGCAGTTTGTCTTCAAACATTCTGTTAGTATCCTCTGCAAACTGTATTCTTTCAACTGGTATAAATTTTTAATCACTGCTTTGTTTTTGTTTCTTAATAACATGTTACAATGCTGGTATTTTGGCACCGTATTAAAAACCATTATGGACAATAACATCACTTGTTTTTGTTTACAAACGCTAACCATGTATCGCAAACTATACATAATTTAATTTCAGTATGCAAATTAGTAGAAAATTGTTTCAGAAGATAAGTTTTTGTGATGTATTTATCTTGATCATAGCGATTTTTGAATATATTTCACGAGGTAGTGAGATATTTAATAACTACTTTATTGCAATGTCAGTGTCAATGTCAAATGTAAATTTATATAGCGCATTAACGTCAAAACCTCTAATGCGCTGAACACACTAGTACTGTGAAAATAAAAACGTCTTCAGCTTCTGTCTGAAAATGTCTGCAAAACATTCCGGATCACGTAGGTCATCAGGCAGTGAGTTCCAGACAGTTGGTCTGGCAACAGAAAACGCCCGACGGCCGTAGGTGCTGAGCCGATGAGGTGGCACGGAAAGTTGGTGACTGCTGGCCGAACGCAGACGCTGTCGGAAAACGATGTCAGAGACTGGCGAGCAGTGGTCCATTTATTCATGCGTTCATTGTTAGTTAATCCAACCAATCGTGACAAAATTACAAATTATTCGCATAAAGCAACATGCAGACATGCATCCATTTGATGAAAATGATGCATAAGTAAACACAAATTGCCATTATAATTAGGCTAAATGCATCTAACAAGACAGGAAAGTCAAATGCCAAAACGGTGCAGTCAGTTTGTTGGCCCACTGTGGATACGAAGGCCAAAGTCCAACGAATGCACGGACATGCTAAGCATTGGAATGAGCTGCTGCAGCTGAGTGTCGTGGCTCGCAGATTTGTCAACATCATCGGCTGATAGTGACTGACGTCATTTCCGCCATCTTATCCTGCGGCTAGGCTAACTAGCTTAATTTTTCTTGCTTAGCTGCCGACGTCTTAGTGCGGGCCACGTCGTCGTCGTCGAGGTTTCTAGTTCTGCGGCTCGCTCGGCGCCAGAGGGCGCCCCGGCGCTGATGACGTCATCAGGCATGTGCTCGGGAAGTCGCTGCTGGGTGTTCAGCGGACCGGATATCCATTAACTGCAATGAGTCGCCGACCGGACGTGGGCTATACGTTGTACGTACGCGACCTTATAGGCCTAGTCGTCTGCAATATATTCCGCATCAACTGTCACAGTTTGAATTAGAGAAGGAAGCAGTAGGTTAGTAAGCGTAGCTGAACTTGAACCATTAGACACTTCGCTCGCACACGTACGTGGGATGAAATAAATCAAAATGAAATGAATCAAGTGGAGACGACCGCTGTCAATCGGTCGACCTCGTTTAGCCTATTACGGTATTTATCATTAACGCAGAGCAAAGACTAACAGAGAAGCATTATTTTACTGCAGAGGTTTACTGCATGTGCTGCAACTCTGCATTAAAGCAAAATAAGTTATGTAGTATTTTTATCGCACAATTAAGTGCGAGCTACGGTAGCTACCTAATGCGTGTAGGCTAAACGTTTGGCCGTCAGTCGCCACCGACCGCAGTCAAAGCTCCAAGCAGTTTATGAAAGAAAAATGAAAGTTATAAAAATTATCGGAATTCTTTCTAAAATCGAACTTCTGTTATTTGCGCATTTAGCTGTGGTGGGCCTACGTTACACTGATTTGTAGTGGCGGCATGTTGGCCTGAGTGCTTAGCAGCAAAACGCGCATTTTGGAAAGGCGCAAGACAACATCCAATCTCTGCCGTCGGTCTCGATGTTTGGCTCTTCGGGCCTAAATTTTTATAGTCCTTTCAAAAAGCTCCGAATCAGGTGAAACAAATGATAACTTCAAAAGTGTTTAAAAACTCTTTGCAGTAGAACGTAAAAAATTCAAAATGTTACACGACGTATTGGCAGCAGTGGCGGTTTTAAGCCTGGGCTGGGTGGGCACAACCTCCCCCATTTTTGCTCCAGGTCTCCAGTTTCGTGGCCACCCATAATTTTTGCAAAGATAACACAAATATCTGATTTCTTTGCGTTACCAAATTTTAGAAAAGTGGGCAAATTTGCAGCTTCCATTGAATGCCCAAAAACCAAAAGCGCTTCAGCTTTAAGGGGGCTTCGCTCTCCTGACCCACCATCAGAGGCTCTGCCCCTGGACCCCGTTGGGGGCTCCGCCCCAGACCCCCGTTATAGGCTCGCGCTACAGCGCTCGCCATGGGGCCGTGCCCCTCCCAGATACTGAGGGCTGAAACCGCTACTGATTGGCAGTGCTGCATTAAGGGCGGGGGTCTGAGGATGCTGCAGCATCCGGCCCATTGGTGAAATAGGCTCACGGTTACATAATTAACGTCAAAAAATTGCAACAACCGTTTCCATTGTACATAAACGACTTGAACTGTTGCCATTACATGCGTTTTTGAGAGCCCAACTGCGTAAAAATGCGTTTGCGGCCGGGGCTCGGCCCCGGACCCCATTGAGGTAGTTGCTTTATCCCAGATCCCCTATACACTGTGTCTCCCCGACATTTTTGACTGTAACTTGAAAACCAATTAACAGATTTTGATAATTATTGGTAAGAATATACCTGACACAACTTGTCATTAAATGACCGTTCAGTTTTCCACCTCACCCACTGTATGCTTCTGCACTACCTAGGGAAAGCAGATCAAGCGAAATATGTGTTGAAATAAACAGAAAACCTGAAAAAAACATCCCCGACATTATCGATCGTAACTTGAAGAATGATTAGCAGATTTTAATAATTTTTGGCAGAAATATTTTTCACACAACCATTAAATAAGTGTTTTACTTTCCACTTCACCCAACGTCTGCTTTTGCACTACCCGGGGAAAGCAGACCAAGCATAATATATGTTAAAATGAATGAAATAACGTCAATAAACTTCATCTATCCTAATCTGTGGGCCGGTTTATTACAAGGTTTGACTGTCAACGTCAGTCAACTGTCAGTGTTTGTATCTACCAGATGAAGTTTAGGAATTTTTGTGAAGTCGAGAAGCGACTGGTGCAGCCTGGATTGGTCTGCAGCAGAACATTATCGATACTGCTGTCAGTGAATGGAGAAAGCGTCTTCTTGCCTGTGTTCGCATAGTGGGCCAACACTTCAAGCAATTTTACTACAGGCAGTTGAATAATGGACAACTGGATAAACTGTTAGCCAAAGTGTCAAAAATGTGAACAAAATATGTTTTTACGCGTTATGCTAATTAAGCAATCATATCGCATTGGATAAAAAATATTTCGCTGGTTGTGTTTTCCCTAGATAGTGCAGAAACAAAGATTGGATAAGGTGGGAAACTGAACGGTTATTTGATAGCAAGTTGTGTCAGGAATATTCGTACCAAAAATTATCAAAATTTGATAATTATTTATCAAGTTACGGTCGAAAATGTCGGGGATGTTTTTTTGAGACACAGTGTAAGGTATTGCTGCCAAAGTCCCGGAAAGTGCGTGAGATCGAGTCCAGTCTCTTCCTACATCCTCTACCCCCTTTTATTCCTTTTACTTTTTTCCAATTGACCTTTTCTCTTTTTCCTTTTTGTCTTTCCTTCGTTTCCTCCGTGTTTCTTTTTTGCTTCTTTTTATCCTTTGCTGGATTTAAGGTCTCTTACTCGTAAAACAAAGGAAATAAGAGCAAGGGAAGGGAAAAGAAAAGAAAATGAAAAGGTGAGAAAGAAAGAAAGACGTAGAGGAGGAGGGGAAAGAAAGGGGATTATCAGTTTACGGTGTAAATGTGACATTGTGATAATTGTGGTTTTACTTGAAGACATAAAAATGCAAAAATTATGATCATCAGTTTATGTGACAATATGTCGACGTAAGTTAGGCCTATACCGCATTCAGTAAAGGGTTGTTCGCCGTGGTTGTCTTGCTAGTATGCTATATGAGCCTGGTTGTGTTGCAGAGGGAGATGGGAGGTTTGGGGGAGCTCCTGGGTTTTTAATGCCAAAGACAATTAGGCCCTTGTCTAAATAACAGCATCCGGCCTAATTGGTCTTAATCCGGCCCTGCGTATTGGCATTTGCATCTGAATAATAGCCAGCCTGTTTGCTCGTATCCTTATTATTGCATGCGGTCGTCGCACAGGCCTAGGCCTACAGCTACGGCAAGCTAATTACTGTATGCTACTGCACGCTTTTCGTCGATTGATCCGATAGTACTGTAGGCTATATATATCTCAATGAGAATTGAGTGAGTTAGTCGAGTAGTCCACACTCATGCTAATCACGTTTCTTACTGTCCACTTTAGATTGCTTTCGTCAAGAATCCAAGTAGTCTGCGACAGTACGACGGTGTAGGCTACTCGCAGTATACAGCATTATGGCTAAAGGCTATACGTAACAGCGACTGCGACAGTCAATATCTGACGTAGCGCTGAAATCTCCGAAAGAGCTGAAATCACCCTGTTTCTGAAGCACAATGTCATCCACATTATAATTTTATTTGTTCCCTACCAGGCTAAATAGTTACCGTTGCAACTAATCGTAAGTTCCCAACTGTAACGTAGGCCTACCAGTGTCTCTGTTTTTTTTCTTATTGCAGGGTTTGTGGCGCTGTACAAATATGCTTTTAGTCGAACTAACTGAAGATCGCCCTTTCAGTACAAATTGCGAAACAAAGAATAATATTGTTCTAGGCATGAAAACTGGAAAGCGCGTCATTGATAACTGTGGCATAGACAGTAAACGATTATTTTGCAGTGGCTTCTATTTCTATACCTGGTGGGCGCAGCTGGCGCCCAGCGGGAAAAAAGCGGGAAGTTTGGTTAAAGGTGTAGATGAAAACTTTTCCCTTATATTTAACTAGACAATCAACACTCTTGACAAAAGTCCTCATTTTGTTTTTCACTTTCCTCTATTTCTTAATCTACACTTTTAACAAACTATTTCGCTATAGAGGGAAAGGAACCAAAAAAGCTACAACGTCACGCACATGCAGCGTCGTGGGTGGATTAAATAGTATAGTCCAAAGTGGGGAAAATTAATTGAGCCAGAAAGTGAGGGAGAAAGTGATTTTAGATTTAAGGAGATAGAAGCCACTCTACATGTATGCTTGCTCAATTTCACTCCACACAATAGAACTGTTGGTAAATCCGTTACGTTCAGCTATTGAAACATCTCCGAGTGCTTGGTGGCTTTGAAATTTCTAGCTATGTATTTTGCGTTCGTCTGAAAGCGGCACTTTTCAGCCGAATCAGGTTATGTTTTTGAGCATTATTGGCTTGCTTTGTTCGACCTTGCTAAGTTTTAAATAGTACCAAAAATGCGCAACTTCTTAATTTGACGCCGTGCAATTTTGATATTTTTTTTCTGTTGTTTTTCCAGTCCTATGGCCAACGTTTTGTTTTACGGCCAACATGTTTTATAGGAGAACGTATACTGCTTCATGTCGTGATAAAAATCGATATACTTCTATTCCATTTGTAAATTGTTGTTTTTTAATTGTCTAGGTGAAAGCAAAATCTATGAGCAGCTACTCAAAACTATTAGTCTTTGTGGTTCTCACGTAGCTGCCTCTGAAACGCAGTCGTTATTGACTAGCAGTGATATTGCATTAAACCAGATTGAACGCCTTGAAAGGCTGGTCGAGCCAGTTAGTGGATGCGCACGACTCACATTGACCACTTGACCTTCGTCTGCTGCGCCGAACGACCACTGCATTCTCGGTCAGTCTAGCATACCGCTTATGAATAGTTGGATCGCCTTTAAGATGCATTAGACGAAGCGGCGACGACAACGACGAACTAGGAGGCAGGATCGCGGATGAGCCGGTGATAACGAGATAGCGGCGACAAGTCGACCAGTAGGCCTATTGCTACTGCTGCTGCTGCTGCATCACTGACGTCATCTGCTGAACGTTGTCGCTGCTGCTCATTCGTCACAGCGCCAGTACACAGTCAACTCAACAGCAGATCGGCGATGGAACGCATCCAGTCGACACGCTTTTCGTTCCGCCGTAAAGGCAGCAAGAACAAAGACAAGGAAGCCAGAGACCGTGATGCGACCATTGACTTCGATTATGATATGCTGTCCTATCTCAGGTTAGTTACAAAACTACATAATATTTACTGGGTGCGTCTTCGTCATGGGCGGTCTATCACCACTAAATCGCAATACGTCGTGGATGTTTACTTTTCAAAGATACTTATCAGTTAGGCCTAGTAGTGCGGAAAGTTATAAGTATAAAAATTCTAAAGATGCAGAAATATAGAGCGTTGACAAAAACAGATGAATAATAACCCTTATTATATACTTAGCTTGTACAGCATATGAAAGTGAAAGTTTTCAAGGTTGGCTAGTTTAATGATGACATTCGAATTTGTACTACACTGAAATGAGTTTTTAATTATTGTACATGATCGGAAATTTTTTAGCGTGTACATATAGGTCCCAGTAGGCCGCAGACAAACATAACGATGTCAAATCGACGCATTTTGCTATCGTAAAGAAAATTTTATCGCAAAGTTTTCGCGTATGTCGTGCGCGGGAGGGCAATCTTTAGTCTCAATATTTCAGTTTTACTCTAAAAAGCGGCGTGACTTTCGCAACAAAAGCATACATCTGGACAGAAGCAACATTATGACATTTATTTTCGTGTCGTTGCTCGGTGCGTAAAAACTTCCGAAGGCACGACTTGCGACTTTTGTGTGCGTCGTGATACTATCGAAATTAATTAATCCGGCACATATAATGGACTGCCTCAGTACACATAGATGCTGTATGTTCATCAGTTTTCTTTTATAACTTGCCGTTGATGACGGCAACGTCGAATGTAATTTAAGCGAGAACATCTACAATAGAAGTGACGACATTCAACGGACGTCAATCAGTTTTGATTGCATTTGCACATTTACATTGCATAATAGATGGCCCAGGTTACCATTATGGTTAGAAAAGTATTTAAAAATTCGTTACATACTCACGTTCTTTAACTTCATAAACTTTTTTTGTAAAAGGTCTACTCGGTTTTATGGTTTTCTGTGGCTCACGGTTTTTGCAATAATCGCACATCGTTTTTGCAACGATGTAAACACGTTGTTGTTAACTTGTTATCCGTTTACAATTTACTGCCACTTTATATACTTGTACATTATCTCACGGTTGTGGTCAATTGTGTCGTCTTCCTATGTGGGCATATCTTTCACCAACAAATATTTAAATTGATTCACAACTTTCAAAAACGTTCTATACTTATTGACAGACGACGTAACATTTTACGAAGAAGTTAATATGGCCAACAGTCTTCAGAGACACTCTGTGGGTGCATCGCAGTATACGAGCTGTATACTATTTACTGCTAGCACTGACAGTTGTGCCGATGTGGGTGGTCAACTGTCAGAGATATCTTCTCTCTGTTTGCAGTCGTCGGTTCATCACGTGACACGCCAGTCAGGACTTCGTGTAACGACGAGTTTCAGATGACGACTGCATGTGCTCCCGCCAGCGTTCTGCCACCTGCCGTCAGATCGCCGTTGCCGCTGCATCCGACCAGAAGCTTTAACGCAAACTTTTTAGACCTACGCCAGTTTTTCCCGTTACTAAGTGGTCTTCTTTATTTCCGCGAACTGTGCGAGTTATTCGTATCACTTTGCAGCCACTGTACTCGCAGAAGTTATGTGCTGTAAAACCGTTACTTTAATATTTTTTTAGTACTGGTAACTAGAAGGGTACTCAGAGAACGCAAATTTTCGCCAATGCTATGTCACTTCTTAACGTTGTGCCATTTACCTCAATGGCAAAAAATCAGTTACTCATATTCTGGATCCATACACTTATTTGGATCACCACCAAAATCTAATCACTTTTAAAATACCTTATGTCTAACATTTCCTGAAAATTTCAGCCAAATCCGACTGTAACAAACCAACAGATAAACGCCGGGTATCACATAACCTCCGCCTGATTTGGCGGAGATAACTACAAAAAAACGTTTTGTGGAACTATGTACTGCGCTGCAGTATTTGTTCTATTTATCCTGCATAGAATTATTAATGACATTATACGTGTATTGATCCACGACATGCCACACCCGCTGCATCTGCGTGCTACGTGATTGCACCTTACCGGTCCTGTCACAGGGCGGTGTCAAACTACGCGTCGGTGGCACCAAGTACACCACAGATGTCAAAGAAGTCTGATATAGGCTACAACGTCACGCACATGCAGCGTCGTGGGTGGATTAAATAGTAGGGGAAAGGAAATTGCAATTTTTCAACACAGCGCTGTGAATTTCCGACAAAAACAATTCCGAGTGATCAAAATTTTAATTTTGTTCTTGAATTTTTTCAAGATGGGAAATTCTCAGCTCCAATTTTGCTTTTTTTTGAAAACAAATTGTCGACAGGTTAAAACTTAGGGGGTTGTCGCTCATCCTTTGCTGTCCTTTGTTATGAAGCCACGCTACAACTACCGAGTTGTAGCGTGCATATGGCTGCAGCGTTGGAGATCTATGACGGTTGTGTACTGTCAATACTGTAGAATGAAAGACCGCTAGTCAAGCAATATATCACCCATTGCGCTATCACTCGCTCGCTGCAATAATTTGTGACCAACCTTCGCACGACGTTTTACACGTCTGCAGTTGTTGTAATGAAATTTCTCGCCTTGTCGCCGACATTGACTCGAGTGTCAGCAACTGTCGAGCTGGCTGTGACGAATGGCCAAGTTGAATACACATCTACAGGCGAATTCAAGCTATAGCACATCGGCTAACTCTGCCTAGAAATTGACATTGACGTTCTTCTACATTGTTCGATGTCCATGGTTCTGGCGGACTGTCTCTAGCAATGCGATGAATACTGTCCGGATATTAATGTCAGGTCTACTGCTGCGTACAGATATGAAACCAGTGTGCGTTACTTTCATACCAGACTGTTAGCAGATATGTCTATCGCTTTTAGAACGTGACGCTGCGTTCAGTTTTTGTCGTCGATTTTCGTCAAACTTTGACAGCAACATTATTATGTGCATCTACCCAAAGTATAGAAGTCTACACGAGCGAATCTTGGGCCTGCTGAAAAAGTCGCCGATTTTTTTTACTCAGTGATATCTTCATATCTTTTTTGTCTTCTTTTTCGTTCCTTTATCATACATGGTAAATTGCTCGGATACTGCATAGATATAGCAGTTATACAGATAGGCATAACATTAAAAGGAGGTTCCCGGATTTTCATTTCTCTAGTTTTTTTGCTGCGATTTAGCTGCGTTGACTCTGTGACGGGAAGTTTTTCTCGAATTCCGTGATATTCAACAAATGTATGGACGGCGCCGTTGCTGTGCTGCCGTCGTTTCCTGGCAAGGATGTAGTGCGCTATATGACTCGGAGCTGCTGCTGCTGCTGATGTGTCCACGTAAGCCTACGTCACTGCATCTCGTCTAGGCTGGGTGATTAACGCCATTATTGCGTTTATTCTTCATCTGCGGGAAGGCAGTTTATCATTCTATCTCGAATGCGTCTGGAAAACCCCGCGACTGTGCTTTGTAGATGACGTTTCGCCGAATGTGTACTGATACGGTTAGTGGCAAAAATGCAAACGTGCAGAAAATCACATTAGCAAATTGCTCGCTTAATCACGTTTGATCGGATTGGCAGTAACGCCTCACCAACCAAAAGCCACGAGTATGGCAGAGGTTAAATGGAACGACTTTCAGCTGTAAAATTTACAGTTGAATAATTCCGCCACTCTGTGTGGCTTTGGGCGATTGTCACCTATAAGTAAAGCTGCCATAATAGAGATTATTACCATTTTGAGATCGCACGAACGACTTTATTCTCAACTGAACCCGCATCATTCACTGAGTGTCACGCCATATTGCCCGATTTCAGGTCTACCGAGAAATGGGATCATAGAACGTCCGAGTGTTGGCGAAAGCAGTCAGCTAAACAGGATTCTGTTGCGTGTGACTTATGTGCACAAAACCACCAAATGCCCAAGCAGCAGCTCATGATGATACGCGGCGATAGGTCTGTAGGGAGCCAAACACAGCTGCAACGATCCTGCCACGGCATGCTGATGATTGCTGCACCGAATGTTGTCACCATGCAGTCGTTCACCAACAATCGGCTCCCCGTCCGCAACCGGCCGCCGTACGCAGAACGTCCTTGGAGATCGTCCGCTCCCATCTACTAACCAAATAATGAATAAGTATAACATGACACTGTTTGACACACAAAGTGACAATTGATGTAGTGTCTTGCTGAACGAGAATCTTTTGTCTCTGTTTTGATGTTTTGCAGTCATAGACAGTTGAGGACAAATACAAATATGCTTAGATGAATGATCCCGATGTTGAGTCTTTTCGTGGCAACGTCTGTGCTAAAACAAGTTCAATCTGTAATGTTAACCCATTGCTGTGGCCGTCTTTCTCTTCGCCAGATATTTTTCGTAAGACGAATCAACGTTGTTTTGACTATTCAACTGTTAGAAATGCGGCAAACACGTTCGAACAATGTATTACAACAACAAACAATTTTCTATAAAACATATTTTAGGAAATTTGAAAGAAATACACGGACGCAGCCCACTAGGCTACATTTCGTTTTTAGCCGACCGTACTTAAGTAACGGTCGAGCTTATGGCATGGTTGTCGTCTGTCCGTTTGTCCGTCTATCTGTCACGGGTGTATTGTGGCTAATCGGTGAGAGATAGGGCATAGGTTGCTATTGATTAATAATTGGAAGTCTCATATTGGCTTTCAAATGACATGAAAATTATAGATTTTGGACGACCCTAAAGGGTCATGACGTACAATGGTATGCCAATCGTGCGGTATTGTAGCTAAACGATGAGTCGTAGGGGGTCAGCGATGGTACCATCGGATAGGGCGGTGGCAACTTTTTATAGGCTTAAAAGAAATACACGGACGCAGCCCACTAGGCTTATAGACTTTATAGGCGGTTTGGCGGCAGTTTTTAATGGAAAGTTTTAAGCTATACTGTAAGCGGCCGTATCTCGGAAATGGTGAGAGACAGGGCTAAGATTACTATTAATCCTTAATAGGAAGTGACATATGCCTTTTCAGATGAGATGAATATCATTGACCTTGGATGACCTTGAAAGTCACTAATAACCAGTACCGTCGGCTATCCGAGCGACAAGCGACAGCTAGGCTTTTTGTTATGCGTTCACACTGTACTTTGTAAAAACTGGCAGTTTATTTTAGTTCAGTTTATTCAGTTCGTTTTTAGGTTTCTTGTTTGGTCTATATTAGTGTATGATAGATTTGATATATTGTGAGGCCAGATGGAGATACAGACGTAATATATGTGCCTAGAAACCGTTCGTTTCACTGTTGAAATGATAGGGCCGAGACCTTGTCCACCGCATGCATGCAGGTCCTCCGACTAGCCTAGGCCTACTAGCTACCACTTTAACGATATCGATAATTGATGAAAACGCGCATTTCCGTGCATCACTATGTGCGCACTGCGATATGTATAGGTGATGTATCATTCCTCGTCGCTTGACGGCGGGAAAAAGATAAACGAGACGTAATTGTCGGAGATGAACTGTTGCGATAGAAACAGCAGCAGCAGCGCGGCGAATGCGTCACGTCTGACAGCTTATTAGTGCTAATGGTGCAGCCGCGCGCTAGACTTGCATGTCACACTGTATGCCGTAATATTTTATGTCGTCATAAGCCAAAGCCAGCTTTTCGCGGCTTGACCGCCTGCCACCCACCAAAACGACAACCGGAGGCCGTGGCCAGCAGTTGTGTAGCAGCTGGACACTAGTAGTTCTGCATGCACTGCTAGTGCTTCTGTATCGTTTGGCATTCCTTACGACGGCCTCAGACGCCGCCGCTCAAAGTGATCGATCGCTTTCTGCATATACGTACGTCTCACTCGCGACTAAACCGGATCAATGCGAGAGACACAACCAACGACGAACAGGCCGGAAAACAGCGTTTTTGCAAGCCACATATACTGCTAAATGTTGCCAGCCGATCCCTGTGTCAACGTACGTCATAATGCTACAGTTACTGATGATGAGTGAATGCAACAGTTTACTAAATCAACGGAGTGACGTGATACGTTGACGAAGACCGATTAGCTGTGCAGCAATTTATTGAACGACGGCTTGGAAGTTGGGATCTTCTGTGTTTGTTGCAGCGAAAAATTATTTATCCCTGCCCCCTGGTGTAGGCTCCAAAGTAAATCAGTCTGTAGTTTCATATTGCTATATTGTTTTTTTCTTTTTTATTTTTCACATTTTCGAACATCAAGACAACTAGCAAGAAAAGATATTCGAAATATCAATATCTGTCGTTATCAATAATGACATTGTGGTTTTTCAATTAATGCTGTCTAATTCTTAAGATGGCTTTGGGGCGGTAGGCGTGGTGTAGTGGTAACGCGTCTGATCCGATCAGCGAAGTTACTGTACTCCGGGCCCGGTTAATACTGCGATGGGTGACTGCCTGTGGGCAGGTAAACCATCTCGGGATGTAACCAACCGCCTAGGTCGACTCAGCCTTCCATCCCTCTGGGGTAGGTAAATCGAGTACCGGCCTATCTGGTTGGGGTTAAGGCGGGGCGCGTTCACCTCTGTCGGGTGGCAGGTAACACTGTGTGATCCCATATGACAAGTGACGCTCCGTAGCTCTGAGATGGGTTCGCTCATTAGGAGCTATATGCGACCTTTAA
>Ga0209367_1001784_pt1 | contig 27346 bp, 15 predicted proteins | sample WorMetLIZISLAND2_FD_187412 | JGI IMG/M metagenome (GOLD analysis project Ga0209367, IMG submission 187412) | Marine gutless worms symbiont microbial communities from Max Planck institute for Marine Microbiology, Germany - Olavius geniculatus... ...
TGAAGAACGTGTTTGGGTAGAGCATCTTTAGCGCCCACAAGTACAACACGCACTGCAATAGAAATAATACACGCATACAGACAGACTTAGCAACTTATTACGAATTTTCCAAACGATTCCAGTATTTTTTTCTAAAAGTTTGTCAATATTTTGTGTAGTTATTACAAACTCGACGGTCTACTTTCTTTAAACTCGTACCGTAATTAATAACTTGTTTCAGTTGCCGTGCTACTCTCGTGTTTGTGTATTTAGCTTAGGAAGGCTACCGTAAGTGCTCTATGAGCCTGGTATGTCTTGCCAACTGTATGTTTGTGTCAACTTTGTGCATTATGTTATGCTTTTGCTGGAAAATAAAATGGTGATGATGATGATGATATCAATAATAATGATACAAATATGTCCATAAAGTTGTCCTCAAGGCACAGACACTGCGAGAGTTTACCCGGTTCATTTGATGTAGCACAAGCGCCGGGTGAATGCCGACCTATGGACCAACCAAAAAGCTTAAGCCACAGATCCGCCTATCGATAGCTATAGTGTCTTTATTCGCCGTCCATTGCTTATTATAACTCAGCCTCAAACCTCATGTTGATCTTATCATTCCGTGAAGGGTAAAAGGCTGAGTTGACATAGGTGGGTGATTGGTGCTATCGACTGCACCAAGCCACCAGCCCAGTACTAGCATGATGAATTATTAAATTACTAACCTCGATGCTGAAGTATCCTCGGTCGACGTAGTCACCAAGGAACAGATAACGCGTGGACGACGGCGGTCCACCCACTTCAAACAGTTTCATCAGATCATAAAACTGGCCGTGCACGTCTCCACATACTGACAAAAACACACAGGCATATAGCATTAGCCGCATCAGCAACATCATCAGCAGCAGCAGCATCACCAAAGTTAGAAATACTGTTGGTCAACAGCTATCACTTAAAGCAGCAGTCAACTAAAGCACAATAAGAGAAGGCCAAGTCTGCGGATGGTGACCGCAAAGGGTAGAGAGCGCTCGTCGCCCAGTGTTCCAGCGTGAACAGGAGGACCTAGAAATCTAATAGGTCTACATGATTCGGTGGAATAGTGCAAGTTGTGGCCAGAAGACGGATAGTGGACTGAAAAAAAATTAGAATCAAGAGAAAAACTGGCTGACATGTGAGCACCAACCATGCCTACAGTTTGTTAGACGGTATCCCTGAAAGCGACGCCGGATTGCAACATACCTCGCCGTGGCGCGGTCTATACGTCTGTCTCTATTTCGGTGAAAGTCACGTACCACTATGCTGAAGCTACTCCACAAAATGAGACGTCATTTGGCAGAAACGTTTTGTTGCCCCGACAACAACATATTAGACAGGGCGCCAGCCCCCATCTTAGGTGAAAAAAAGAAGACATTTGGATGTTAGAACCCCACACAACTTTTGCGTTGCAAACAGCGACCAAACCGTTACAGAAATGGAAAGTCTATTATAACTCAGCAACGCTATATCGAACAGCACCATCGCCGACCCAATATTACTTCCCTTCCCCAAATTACATATTTTGCGGTTTTGTCTAGTGCAAAGTGTCATTGTTATCACTGCTACAAAACACAATGGAAGAAAAGATGTTGGCTAAAGCAACAAGAAAACGAAAACACCTACAAATGCCAAACAACATCACTAGCAGCGATTCTGAAAACATAAGAAACTGAAAATATAGGACAAGCTGACAGAAGAGACTGTCATAATCATAACCTGCCATTCAGTGGCAGCAGAGCGAAAGAACCGAATAATTATTGTTGTTATTAGGCTACTACTATCTGCAGATAATAATTGATTACCAGTGAGCGGTGCATCGATTTCAATCATCGTCTTCTCCTGTCTCATCAGTGCCGCTCCTTCGTTAATAATCCGCAGCGCGACGTCCTCTGTGACGCGTCCCTCAGTGATGAAATGCTGCTTCAGAATGTCAGGTCGCGGTTTACCCTTCGCATCAAACACTTCGCTCATCGACAACTTGCTCGTCGGCGGAAACGGCACGCCTAAAAACAGACACATTTTCATGCCATGATACATGGTGTAGTGGTTAGGGCATCGGACTCGTGATCAAAGCCTCCGCTTCAAACAGTATAATTCGATGCTGGTCAAAGGGGAGTAGGATAGGACCGCGACGGGTGCGACAGATAGCTTATAGAGATTTCAATGACGCAGTCCGACTGGTAACAGCGTTAAATGCACTCTGTCTACGCCTACGGTTAGGCCTCAGCCATGAATCACAGGCCTAACCAAATAGAAACTTCCCCAACAGCCACTTTGTTGCAGTGCGCAGATAAACTACTGTTGTGTCTCAACTGAACATGTAGCCTAATTAGCGTGATGAAAAACTGGACCACCCACGATATTACCTAAAGCAATAAAAGCCACGCAAATGCAATAATTCCCGCAGTGCTGTTCGTGCGTGGATACCACAAGGGTATGAAATTACTTGGTCTTGGTAGCGACATTTAAATCAGACCGCAACTACTAGAGTGTGGGAAAATCATCTGCCACACGACCATTACAAGACATGTCGCGTGAGACTTGACAATACACGTCTGACCGACATTTCTAGTGCGGCTGTTTAAAGATAAAGGTACTTGATACAGTGTGAGTCAGACTAGTGACCAGAAGCGCTTTACGATCTCCGAGCTGCCAGCTGATTGGCGTGAGCTAATGATACCGCAGCGCACTATGCGGCCATCCATTGCCCGCGCCAGCTAACAACGGGACTCGCGATGCAGCCGGTAAACATACCACTCACCGTCTCGATCACACTAATCCAACGTACGTATATACAAGACAGTCGGAGGCCGGTTGTTGGCAGCGCAGCAACAACAAAATGGCGCAGTTGTTAAGCGCAGACAGAGAGAGGGAGAGACGGCCCATTTAGAGAGCACGCAACAGACAAGTCATTCGGCCGACTGTCGGTCAGACGACATTCCTAGCAGAGTACGATGATTAAGCGAGCGACGAGATTCGATGAGTACTTACTCTTGACGACGCGTTCGACCGTGGACAGCTTCGCAGAGCTGTCTGTCGCCGCCATTTCGACCCACCCAGCGCTGCTGTGTTGCTAGCTTGCGCACTCAGCAGAACCAGAAGCCGACCAGTCAGCAGCAGCAGCAGCAGCTAATGTATTTAACACGACTGCTGCTGGTGCTGCTGCTGCCGCGCTGCCGTGGCATTGCATCGCATCGATCCGCTGCTGCCGCGAGCTATTTTTAGCTCATCGCGCTCTGCAATTCCATACCGTACCGCGGGGCCGACCATTCATTCCACGCGTCGGATGATGATCCGGGCGTACGTACGCGCGTCGCATGTCGCGTTTGATCTATCTGACTCATGACAGTAGCAAGCGACCGCGTACAGCAGGATTCTCAGGTCGATCTCATTTTCCAGGGTCCTCCTCGGCGCAGTTGATGGAACTTGTGCTTTAGTGCAGCACCGGTGTTACGGTTAATACCTATATCGTACTGTAGCTAATATTGTCAACTGTAGGTCCTATATATGAGCATAGATAGCTCTCCCACCATCCGGTCCAATCTGTAGCCGCGTGCAAATGCTTTCAAACCCCGACCTGTTACAGTTCTTGAGATATCGATCGTTTGACGAAAAATTCGTCATTAATTTATAATGACAGACAGACCGATCGAGTCGGTCGCTCAAGTCAAGCGCATCAAATCGTCGGTAAGTCAATAGACACGCCTACGCCGTTAGCTCTCGCCTGCAGTTAATTGGCGGTATAAGGCCAGAGCTAGCTGATCGAAGCTATAGCGCTCAGGAATTCACGCGCGTGAGAACTGATCGTAAAGTTAGGCTACAATCGCACGCACGACTCCCGGCTATTCGACCCGCGCGTCTGTTTTCATTGTACGTTAATTGCGCCCATCGCCAACGCCGTCAAGTAGTTCAACTTCAACTTTATGGCCATATCAAACCTACACTGTGTCTCAAAAAACATCCCCGACATTTCTGACTGTAATTTGAAAACCAATTAGGGCCTATCCCAATATGATATTTTTGGTACGAATATTTCCGACACAACTTGCCATCAAATGTCTGTTCCGTTTCTCGCCTCACCCAATGTGTGTTTTTGCACTACTTAGGGAAAGCAGCTCAAGCGAATTATGTGTTGAAATAAACAGAAAACCTGAAAAAAACATCCCCGACATTATCGGTCGTAACTTGAAGAAGGATTAGCAAATTTTAATAATTTTTGGCTAAAATATTTCTGACACAACTGTCTATTAAATAAGTGTTCTAGTTTCCACCTCACCGGCACACAACTTTAGGGCCTACTTTTCGCTTGAACGATGTTAATACGCTGTCCTCAGACAGCGTATTAACATGGATGGACAAGTGCTTCATCCACCGCTGGTTTACTTTGAACAGACTTGCAGTCAATCTGAAGAGATCGTCGTCTGCACTCGGCTAAATCCAGGCAAGAGAACAGTGCACCATCCGTCTTTTGTTTCACTTGGCAACACTTCTGCTGAGTTCTGCGGATAGACCGAGATATCTTTAATTGCGATGCGCGTCTCATGAACGTTAGCTTTATTTTTTTTGTTAATGTGACACACGGAGCGTCATCATCTGCGTTGATAAGATACGGCAGGTCTACAATTATGTCATTCTCAACTAAAAAATGTTTCGCTTGCTACTTTCGCTGGAGTTGGTTAGTATAAAGTCCGAATAAAAAATCGTGTAATCAGCGTATAACCAATTACGCTAGAACGATAAAACAGTTTCCTCTACTGGCCGTAAAATTATCATCAAGAAAACTGCCCGCAATAATTTTTCGCGTGTTAGATAATATACACCGTGGGCTAATAAAAAGTGGCACTTTATTATTGTCCATATCTTCGTCAATTAGGCCTATTGACCGATTTTCAACATTTTTTCACTGGCGCACTCTACAGACAATTTCATTAATGTGATTATTATAGCCTATATCTCAACACATCGTAAATGCGTCTCTATACTATCTTGGAAAATATAAATTAAATGTATGAAAAAACTAACGATATTGACAAACATTTGGGTTAATAAAAACATTTTAGACCAACATTGCGGTGAATGATCCGTATGACACTAGACTGTGTTAGATTTACACAGTCTAGTGTCATACGGATCATTTGCTGCAATGTTGGTCTGAAGTGCTTTCTTTTAATTTTTACGCGCGAAAGCAGCTATGCTTTCAGCGCGTCTTAGCCATCGCAATTCCGTCTGTCTGTCTGTCCGTCTGTCTGTCCGTCTGTCACACGGGTGGATCAGGCAAAACGGTCCAAGCTAGGATCACCACATTTTCACCGTCGGCTGCCCGGAAGACTCTAGTTTCAGGAACCGTAAAGCTTTTCCATAAATTCGAAGGGGTCACCTCGAACGAGGGCGCTAAATGAGAGGGGGTAGGCAAAATTTGCAATTTTTGGCCTTTAACTCGCTGTATCTCAGTAACGGTGCGAGATAAGGCCTAGGTTACTATTAATCACTAATAAGAAATCGTACACTGGCTTTCGATTGGCGCCAAATTCAATGACCCTGGATGACCTTGAACGCCAAAATAGGGATTTTTTGATGGATTTTTCGGGCGATTTCGGGCTGCGACACAAAATCATTCATAAGGTGGCGCCACGGTACTGGCGTTTGTGGCGTGGCGTCGTTGGTAACGCGTTTCGGCTGAAACGAAGTTACTCTACGCCGGGCCCGGTTAGTACTGCGATGGGTGACTGCCTGCGGGCAGGAACTGCTATAGGCTTTCGCGTGTCCCGTGAGCATTAGCTCAAATTTCTTGTACCAAAATATTTGTTTGTTATTATTCTAATATATATTTGTATTTCATTTATATTTCACAAAGTAGTGTAGAGACGTTTTTATGGTGTGGTGGAATATATAATAACCATATTATTGCAAATTGTCCACAGAGTGTGCCAGTGAAAAATTTTGAAAATTGGTCAGTAGGCTAATTGGCAAAGATATAAACAAAAGTAAAGTGCCACGATTTTTATTGGCTCACTCAGTAACTCAAAGACATTAGGAAAAAGCCCGATACCTTAGTGGTAGTCTGCTACAAGGGAAAGTCAAAATTAGATTACATTTTACATTACATTAAACCAAAACGAAACATTTTTAATTGTTTTTATTTAGCATCAGTTATGTAAGCTTAAACTCTCGCTTAATGGTTTAGAGTTAAGGTATCAAAGTACATACACAGACTACGCTGATAACTTAGCTCAATGTTACGAACTTACGATGATGATTACGATATTACGTTACGTGCACAGGTGAGTGCTTGTCACGTGACCTTACCTGCTGCAAGAAATAAACAAATAGTGCCGAGTAGGAGTGAAGTTTTAGACGTATTTTGTCACAGAAAGCGTAAGTGTCAGATACTGTTGTTGTTATCACAGTGCAGCACGTTAGTGCTGACACTGTTGTAAGGGCGATGAACGTTAAGTATAGGAAATGGCGTTTGGGGGGAGGGTCCTGTAACTCCGAAACCCCTTAACCGATTTTCATAAAACTTGGCGTCAGTAATCACATCGCCCACCCGACCCCACATGCAAAATTTGGTTACAATCGGTTCAAAGGGGGCGTGGCTGCGCATGCGCAAAATTCGCCGTTAGGCGTCTATTTTTTCCTTGCGCACGGCTATAGGTCCGCACGTTGAACGCCGCTAATGGCTCAAACGAAGCGTCCTGAGGCCAGACACATTTCTTATATGGTTTCAATTAAAATTTTCAAAATTTACCCCCTTTATGCCCCGATTTTTAAAAATTTGCATTACAGCCTATGGGAACTTCAAAGCGGTATAACTCGGTCCCCGTAAAAGATAATTGTGTGCTGTTTGCACCTGCCCCATATTTTCCGGCCCAGTTTATCCGATAGTGTCATTTAAATGTACCCCCTAACGACTCCTGTTGTCATAGCAACCATTCAAAAGTTGCAAAATTTTGCGTTACAGCCAATAGAGAGTTCAAAGCGGTATAACTCGCCGATCTACCGCTAGAATTATTAATATAATTTATTGATCGATCGGCTGATTAATCGATGTTCTCATTGTCATTGTGTGATTGTAGTTTCAACATTGGCACTGTATCGTTAAATGATGGAGCCACTAGATTTTTGTTCAGACGTGATGTCTGCTGATACACAGCAGCATAGGGTTTCATCACACAATAACATCACAGTGGAAGGAACTGTTAATAATGGCTTTGTCGATGACAACAGAGTCCTCCTGCCTCAAGATGTATCATCAGCTGCAGAGACTGACATGGATGTGGGCCATCACGGGAGTGAATCAGGTGGTGAACATGTAGGTCATAATGATGGAGATGTTGGTCATGACAGCAGCGAATCATATTGTGTAAATGTAGGCCATCGTCATGCAGATGTAGGTCATTGCAATAACGAACTGGACAGTAAAGTTCATGATGATGTAGAAGTAGGTCACTGCGTGAGTGATGCTATCAAAGCAGCCGAGGCTGTTGCCAACACTAGTCAATGTGTAAATAACCACACAGATTATGACAATGCAGACCTATGCCAGAACGAATCAGATTTTGAAGATTTGTGTCATGGTGATGCGGATCTGGGTAGGTGCAGGAGTGAATCTGAAGTCAAAGTGGTGGTGGTTGCTGATACTGGCACTCATAGAAATATCTACTGTACAGAGCACGCGGATGCTGAGAGAAGAACCGCTACCGATATTATTGCTACTAGTCAGTGTAGAAGTATGACTGATGGTCCAGATGGTGGAAGGATCATAGATGGTGAATTGGTTGCCTGCAACGTTACTCCAAGAAATGTGAATTCTGGTGACACTATTAACCACCATGGAACTATATCCAGTGATGAAAACAGAGAACCGATGAGTCCTGGTGATGTTATTGTCACCCATACCTTACCATCGTACTCCGTTTCTCTATCCAATGGTCGGCTGGTGACGCGACACCAGACATCATCGGCATTGCGGCGACATCGTAAGGTCTGCTCGGAATGTTGTTTGCACTGCATCGTCATGGCAACGTCTCTGCGCTTTTTATTGGCTGCAGTTCTTTTGATGGGAGCTGGATGTATGGCTGGCGGGATAGCACTGGGTGCTGTCAATATGTCTGCTGGCAACGACTATTTTACTCTATCTGCAGTTTTCGTTGGTCAGTTAGATACTGCTTCACACATCTTACTTACCAGGGTGTGCACAGCTTCTTCAAAAATCTTGAGAAAAGTTTTTTAGACCATGGAAAGTTCTTGAAACCAAATTGGGTCATGAAGTTTTGGATTTTTACATCGGGGGTCTTGAAAGTTTTTGAGCAAAATCATTGTGACTGTGGTGTGAATTTTTTTTCATATGATACCAGAAACCTTTAATGCAGTGTGGTAAAATATCGTAGGAATGTGTCTGAAAAAGGTACTTGAAAGTTTTTGAAAAGTTTTTGAATTTTTTGCTCGAAACTATGGCTACCATGTGACGTACTTACTTATTTAATTGTTGAAATTACATTTTTGCTTTTGTGATGAGTTGTTAGAAATTACTGCCCATTTTTGTATCATATATTTTGCTGTAATGCACGAAATTTATTCATTTTACAGTTTTTCATTGTTGTTTGTTTATCAGCATAACTTTTTCATTACAAACCCCTTGGCTGGCCACTGCCAGTTTACAACTCATCGTGAATCTTCAGGTTACATTTTTGTGCAAGTTGGTCATACATGTTCACACATCAGCACTCGTTGTTTGTAAATAACACGTGAGCACAAGTTGTTCACATGCCCACAGTTGTAATGTGGCCGTGAGTTGAACTGACGATTTCTGGACTACGAGTCCAATGCTTTAGCTACTGTACTTTGGCACACTGTGGCTTACTGTTAAATTGCGCCTCCTAAGTCATCTTGCTTACTTACTTACTAACATGCTGTGAAATGCTGAACATAGTTATTTTCTTCTTGTAAGTAAGTAAGTAAGTAATGCAATATTTAGAGTGCACTGCACAATGTCAGCCAGTGGCCAAATCTATGGCACTTGGCTGAGCCACTAGGGGAGCTGCAGACCTGCTGGAAGCAGTGAGTTTTAATGAGGCGACGGAAAGTGTCTGCACAGGTAGAACTACACTAGTGTCAGTTTTTTGTCTGTCCATATATGTTTCTGTGTGTCTGCTTGTGTGTCTGTGCCCATAGGTCTGGGTGTACTGCTAGTGGTGATAGTCTTGTTAACGTGGCGCTATGCTCAGCCGGGCTACGAGCCTTGTCACTCACTGTTCAACATCAGTTCATCAACAACATCATCAGCTGATGCTAGTCAGTCTAACTCCAACCACTGGCATGGAGGTCTGTCTATCTGTGACTGAGTATGGCTGTCTATGGCTGTTTGTTTGTTCATTTTCTGGTTTATTTTTTATAAAGATTGCTGCCAATGTCTTGTATAATATGTATCAACCGTAAGAAGTAAACTTTAGTGAAAATATGAAAGAAGTTATAAACACGATATTATGGAAAACAAGTGTAAAAATATTGTTTGTTAACAGTGAATAAAAAGCATAATCGTTTTTCTTAACTTATTGACTAATTTGAGTACTTTAGGATAACAGCATTGTTTGCACCCATCAAATTTTTGTGCAGTAATAAAATTTGTTTGCTTGTACGTGCGAAAGCAGCTACTACTTTCAGCGCGTCTCAGACATCGCAATTCCGTCTGTCTGTCCGTCCATCTGTCCGTCACACGGGTGGATCAGTCAAAAACGGTGCAAGCTAGGATCACCAAATCTTTGCCGTCGGCTGCCCGGAAGACTAGTGTCAGGAACCGTATAGCTTTTCCATAAATTCGAAAGGTGTCACCCCGAACAAGGGCGCTACATGAGAGGGGGGTGGAAAAAATTTCCGATTTTTATCCAATAAGTCGCTGTATCTCAATAACGGTTCGAGATAGGGCCTAGGTTACTATTAATCACTAATAGGAAGTCGTACACTGGCTCTCGATTGCCACCGAATTCAGTGACCTTGAATGACCTGTAACGCTAAGATAGGGGTTTTTATGGATTTTTGGCGATTTCAGGCTGCGAGACACATTTCAAGAGTTAATTGCGCCGAAACCGATTGAGATAGACATGGACAAGCTGCATATGAAATTTTCAGTATTGAACGCAGATTTCAACGGTCTAAGTCTCGATTTTATAGGTTCAAGGAAACCTGCGCATGAGGGCATCAAATTGCGGTACCCCCGTAAAAGTCGCGATGAAATGGCTGGAGATAGACTGACAGCTTGCGAACAGGAACTGCTATAGGCTTTCGCGCGTCTTTTTTTTCGCGTTGGCTTTTCAAAAGTTAATGATTGATGACTTGCTAATTCTGATTACGAACCGAAACCGTGGTGAGAAGCACTGTTGATCCAGTCTTGTAGACAGACTAGGATGTTTATATTTTCTGGGCATTTTTTGTAATTATAAGCACCTCTGTACATTACTTTTTAAGTGATATGGCTTTAGTCGATAATTTAGCAATTATAATTTTTCAGTTCTTACCTCATTTTTAACAATTCATTGCATGATTAGTCATTAATTTCTGCATTTGTGTTAAAATTGCTATTCAGTAAAGCTTTGCTGTGAGATGTATGCATGTCTGTCTGTCTGTTGGTCTCTGTGTTAGGTACGTTTTATTCCGAGTTCCAGTATGAGACGCCACCGCCAGCCTACAGCTCACTCCATCAGTTGCAACAGTCTACCGCCATCACAGCTGCTGCTGCTGCTGATGCTGACGATGATGATGATGATGAGAATGTGAACGCGATGATACATTCCAACCCTCCGTCATACAGATCTCACGTCAGTAGAAGATGTCATCGTGCTGCCAGTAACGGCTGGTCACCGCCGGACTATGTCTCTGCCATGTCTAACCAGCCCGGTCCGCCACGGGATGGTACCGGTTGTGTCCAGACGGACGTGTAGCGGTCTAGGCAACTCAGCCTTTTATTTTCAGCAGGTAAGTAAGGTAACAGGCAGTAAGGTAACTGGGTAAAACTCCCGTAGTCAGCAGCGCTCTGCCACAGCTCTGTGTCTGTATGGCAGTGCTCATCTCCATTTCAAAGCCCTGAGCCAACAGTGAGCCGCAGCTCAGTTACATGGGCAGTAAGGTTGACACACTGTTTGTTATACGCCAGTGTAGTTACTGTCCCCTGTACAGGTGTCGTTAAATGCAGCAGTTGTAGAGTGAGGTGGTTACGTGCTATTACTACAAGGTGGGCCAAAAAACGTGCCACTTTGCTTTTGTCCATATCTTCGCCAATTATTGACCAATTTTCAAAATTCTTTCACTGCACACTCTGCAGACAATTTGCGATAATGTGATTATTATAGATTCCACCACACCATAAATGCATCTCTACACTACCTTGTAAAATATCAATGAAATATGCATACATAATGGTAATAACAAACATTTTGGTAAAATTGCAAAAAAAACACTTCAGACCAACATTGCAGTAAATGGTCTGTATGACACTAGACTGTGTGGGTATAACACAGTCTAGTGTCATATGAATCATTTATCACAATGTTGGTCTGAAGCGTTTTTTCATTTACCTAAATGTTTGTTATTATTGTTAGTTTTTGCTTACATTTATATTTCACAAGGTAGTGTTGAAATGCACTTACTGTGTGGTAAGATATATAATAATTGCATTATTGCAAATTGGCTGAAGAGTGTGCCAGTGAAAAAATTTTTGAAAATTGGTCAACAATTGGCAAAGATATGGACAGCAGTAAAGTGGCACATATTTTTATGGCCCGTGGTGTAGGTTGACCAGTAATGGCACGTAACCCTTCGCTACATTACTGCTGCATTTATCGACATTTGTTGAAGGGACAGTAACCACACTGGCGCAACAAACAGTGCATCAACTCAACCTCCTATTGTCAGTGGGTTGATTAGTAATGGCTGGTCACCACCCGATTATGTCACTTCCATAGCTAACCACACCGGCCCACCACAAGTTAATATCCACACTGATGTGTAGCATTTGGGTCAACTCAGCCTCCTACCTCCGTGGAATGATCAGTAATAGAACGTCGTAACCACTGGACTATACCACTACTGTGAATAACCACATCAGTCTGGAGGACTAACAACACTAATGTATGTCTCTTCAACTCAGCTTCCTACTCGTGGCGGGTTGGTTATTACTGATATAATTCAGTTCTACCCACACTGATGCACCAGCACTGCACTGATAGCAGTGTGGCTGACTCAGCCTTCTACCCTCAGCGAGCTGGGAAATGAGTGGCGTCTAGCAGACACATTAGGTGAAGGTCTTGTGTGGTTGATTGGGGCGGAGGTATGTCTGCATGCTGCACCACAGATTCAGTTGTTCACTGGCACAGGCTGTGGATGGCCGCGTAATGTGCTATACATGTACTGAAGATGTAGGGAAAATGTTTTTTTTTTGTTCTTACACGCAAAAGCAGATACTGCTTTAGCCCGTCTTAGCCATCGCAATTCTGTCTGTCTGTCTCTCCGTCTGTTCGTTTGTCACACGAGTGGATCAGTCAAAAACGGTGCAGGCTACAATCACCAATTTTTTACTGTCGACTGCATGGAAGACTCTAGTTTCAGGAACCATAAAGCTGTTCCATAAGTTCGAAGGGGGTCACCTCGAACGAGGGCGCTAAATGAGAGGGGGGGTAGGAAAAATTTGTGATTTTCAGCCAATAAGTCGCTGTATCTCAGTAATTGTGCGAGATAGAGCCTAGGTTACTATTAATCACTAATAGGAAGTCGTACACTGCCTCTCGATTGGCGCCGAATTCAATGACCTTGGATGACCTTGAACGCCAAAATAGGGGGTTTTATCGATTTTTTGACGATTTCGGGCTACGATACAGATTTCAAGAGTGAATTGCACCGAAATCAATTGAGATAGACATGGAGAAGCTGCATATGAAATTTTCAGCATTGAACGTCCATTTCGACGTCCCAAGTCTCGATTTTCCAGGGTCCATAAAACCTCCGCACGAGGGCATCAAGGAGTGGTACCTCCATGAAAGTTGTTATTTTACCGTTGTTGGCCAGTCTTTTGTGAAAACGGTTGCAGATAGGCATGGGCATGCTGCTTATCACAACAAGCATTACTGACGAGCTTTTCAGTCGTATCAACGTTGATGATTTTGAAAAACCTAAACTTCCAAAATAACGGGGTTTTATTGATTTTTGTGATTTTCAGCTGCAGTGTGAACTCTAAGAATGAACTGCGACGAAATGGCTGGAGATTGACTGACGTTGCAAACAGGAACTGCTATAGGCTTTTGCGTGTCTCGTGAACATTAGCTCAAATTTCTTGCAATGACTTCTGTTCCACAACGTGTCTGGTGTACTTGATGAATTTTCAAACTTTCGTCACCAAGGCATCTTGGACCAATGAAAAAGTACGTCTGATTACTTTTGGGGTCAAAAGGTCAAGATGAAAGCGTGATCAGGTTTTGAATTTCAAGTTTCCGTTTGTAATTATGATGTGATGATGTGTAGTGTTTACAATTGATAGCTTTATTATGCACAGCGTTGCAATCGTGATCAAGAAATAATTTGTGTGAATTGGTATCAATAGTGCATTTACCTTCGTTGTAAATACGTCACCGAATTACTGCACTCTTTTCAGAATCAAGTCGTTTAATGTGAATAATATTCTCAATATGGTGCTGTATTTTGAGTAGCGTGGTATTGCTATTATAGCGTGGTCTGTTCGTCTGTCACACTCGTGCGCCCTGCAGTGTACACAATGAGATATCAGCATTACGTCAGGACTAGCAAAGAATATTTAATCAGCTGCCATATTTTGTTGCAATAGTTTAAATTAGTATTTCTTCAGCTACAACAGGTACAAATTTTGTGTAAATTGATCAGCATTTGAGTGAATTATGAAAAAAACAAAAAGGGGTCCTTTTTATGAAACACCGTGTATTGGGCAAGTGGCATATTGGTTTGGCTGCAGTTGCAGTGCAAATTCTGACTGATTTTCCAAACCACCAAATCACCTTTTCCTCTTCGAAGCCACTTTGCTTTTAATTATGTATTTTTACATTTGTGTTTGTAAAGTTTGTTTGTTTGTTGTAGTAATTTGCATAACTGAGTGGTCGTTATTTATTGCACTGTGTTGTTGTTGCTCTGATGCACGTGAACGTGAGAAATAATGATGTGGTCGTGGAAAAGCAATAACTTTGTCGTATTAGTTACAGCTAACGATGTGCTTTTTGGCACTATTACACCAGTTTAAACATGTAATAAAAATGTAAAATTTTGCGTTAAAATTCAATGTATTTGGCATTTGCTTAGAAAATGGCCAGAAAACTCTATGAGATGCTTTTTTGTCACACACTGTAGTCTCAATAGGCCTATAGATTAATAGTATTTTTTCTGCGATATAGCAGTGACTGCATTAAGAAGATGATTTAATTAACTGGCAGATCAAAAATTGCAGTAGGGCCTACACAATCAAGCATATTACGCAATTAAATCAAAATAACAAACATCATTAAAACCACTAAATATAGTTGTATTAAATAGAAATGTCACATGTCAAAATGTGTAGTTTTTGCATGGCACGTTAAGACGCCAAAGTCGACTGCTGCGGCAGAGTGCTCCAGTTGATGAAACTTTCGGCTACTGTCGTGATGAAAGTCTGACGAATGGCACCGGCAGTCGATTGGTGCCAGCGGAGCGTAATGCCCGTCGGCCGGGCAGATCGAACCATTGTGGTCCCAAGATCCTACGTCAGCAGAGCTAAGACAAAGTACATCTAGTGACATTTAAATCTTAACGCAGCACTTCTTGTTACCAAATAGCTTATCATGGTTAACGGATAGAACTTATAATCATGTTCAGTACACGTTTATTACCCCATCATTCTTTCTTTCCAACCCCAAACAATATCTCTTTCTCAAATACTACTCTTCATAGTCATGTGACAACCTATCGGAATTATCTCGCGGATATCTAGGCCTAGACTTTCTTACGGTTTTCTCTCGTTTTAATTTTTTTCTTATTTCATATCACTATTTTTTCTTTTTATTTTATTGTCATCTCAGGTTTCTAGTTCTTCCAAAACCATCTGTTTTTGGATTTTGAAAAACTTACGTGACATTACATACTAATAATTTTTATACACACCATACAGTTCGGCGCCAGAGAGCTGGCCTAATCTGCGTCGAGTCTGGTCGGGCAGCTGAAAGTGCACGGCGCACAGCTACAAATTGTGAATTTTTGCACAGGTGTGAAAAAACGTTTTTTACGTTTTTAAAAATTTTTGTTATGTTTTATGTTTTAACTTTTTCAACGTTTTTTATTTTTTAATTTAAAACAAAACGTTTACTAAAATTCTATCAATAACTTTGAGAAGCACTTTTGAAGTCAAAAAAACGAAAAGTAGTGGTAATTTACTTAGTCTGGTAATACTTGGTTTTCTGACATCAGAGTTGAATTGAAATGCAATCAAGTTCTCTTTCTTTATAGTTCCAGCTATACTGCACCTAAAGTTTTTTATAAAAAGTTTTAAACGTTTTTAAAAAAATTTCTGGAACGTTTTTCACATCTATGAATTTTTTGTGCATTTGCAGTACAGTTTGTTGAACGATATCACGTTGAACAACAATCCACAACTAATCAAAAGTGAGTGGAGCTTAAACTTTTTCAATCAAAATCAACTCCATTTAGAGCAGTGGTAACATATTGCCAATATTTGCAAAATAAAAATGTTTTCAACTGTTCCCTAAAACAAGAAGTAGCACACGCGACGCACGTGTTGAGTGAGTTAATTAGAAGCGAGTTGTCGTAAAATAAACACTCATACTGCTTGGTGTGATGCTGCCCTGCACAACTGCCGTCGGCCGACTATTATTACTACCAGTCGTAGTTGTTGTCGTTGTTGTAGAAGTTGCGCAACTATTACAACTACTATCGAGCAGTGTCACCGTGTTGTCGTTGTCGTCACTCCACCGCTGCCAGTGACGTAACACGCTGACGTCACGTGATCTTATTATGCCCAGTCGCACCGTGTGCTCGCGACCGAGTTGCTTGGATACCGTTGCCGTTAGCAATCGGAAAGCGTCGTCGTTGCCAAGGCGACCGAGTCTCAGTCCGTTGATGCTGTTGAGCTTGTCTCCTGGCTGAAGTCGAGCGTCACGCTTCACTGCGCTGTCGTCGTGTATATGACTCACGTACAAGCCACCAGGCTGTTTCCCATAGCCCACCACATCGATACCTGGCCGCACAACTAATTGTGTTGTCCAAAATCTTTTTGTCGTCCGTCTAAAATCAACATTTTCGTCAAAAATTTAGTTTAAGTTTCCAATTTGTTCTTCCAAATTTAGCCCAGCTATTTAACGGTACATGTATTTAAGTTGCAAACGGACAGATATTTACAGATTTTAAAGTCTGTATAAAGAAATGCAGCATTTTTATACGTCATGATAGACTTTTGTTTAAAATTTGCAGTGCTTTTGATGTCTGCAACAACCTGCGCAATCAGCAATAATTCTAGGCATACGTTTTTAGCTTAACTGTAAAAGCATTAAAATAACGCCAATAAATATAAAATAATTCGACAATTTCTCGGCGATCGGTTGGCCGCCCGATACTTCGTCCGGATAGGCCTATCGTTCGAAATTGTGAATTTCGTTTTTTGTTCAAAATGCTTAATTTCGCGATTTTTTTTTGGTTTCGCGTTTAAAATATATTCAATGTGAGCTTACCTAGCTGGTTGTCAGCTGCCGATACTTCGATGTAGGCCAGCAAAGATGATCTTCTATGTGGTCCACTCAGTCTCCTACCCTCAGCGGGTTAACCAGCAATAGCACGGAACCGCCAAACTTTTGATGTAGGCCAGCAGAGCCGAGCTGCGTGTGACGTCATCGTATGACGTCATGTCTACGTCGTCGTTGTCGTCGTCGTCATCACATGATCGTCTTCTGCGTCTTCTAACCATCATGATACACAACTATTCCGTCTGCTTGTCTATTTGTTCGCCTGTCGCTATGCCTATCTGTTTCTGTATGTCTGACTGTGTGTGTGCGTGCATACATTAGGGGGAGCGAAAACTTGGCAAGGGGGCGCCGTCCCGCCCCACTCGTTTTCTAGAAGGAAAAAACTCGTCTGTCCAATACGTTGCTGAAATCCACGTAAAAAACTCAGTGTTTCTGTTTATCGATAACTGCTTATAATTTCATTTACAGTAGTTTCTATAACTGAGAAAAAATGCAGAATTGCAAATTTACAATAATTTTCAATAGGTTAATGTAGTAATAGCTACTGCTTTCCTACATGACGACAGGACATCTTACAGTTATAAAACAAACAAAGCACAAATAAATGCAAAAATCCCAGCCAGATTTTGCATTATACGCCACCGAGTTTCATCTGCCCGGTCCCTACTTCTTTATTCTGGACTTGAGCCCTGGAAAGCAGGTCACGTGGCCGGAAACAGCGAGCAGCGCGCACGTGCTCAGTCAGTCGTGACATGCGCGCTCAGCACTTCCGCCAACAGTACTGACGTCACTTCCTGTTTGCGAGCGCATTGCTGCCAAGCTGGTATCTGCTATACATGTATGATGTATTGCATGTCGCAGCCTCGTACAGCTATGCGTACGGACAGCCACGATGTCGTGGTACTTGTCCCTTTCCATCGAGACATTCAAATCTCGATTGGCAGGCAGCGCGGCGACTCAGACGTCAATTAAGAGACAGTTGCCCTGTTTTTATCTGCACTTTAGTCACGTTTTTGTCAGTTTTTATAAACTTCAAGGATTTGTCCGTTGTCCGTTGTTAGCCTACGAGCACTTAATGCACACCTACCATGCATGCACAATATGATTCAACTCTGACGATTCGGGCATTATTGGAAAAAAGAAAAAAAAACTTTAGTGTACACGAACGGCCAGTTACTATACACTTAAGACTGCTATTATGACAAAACGCAATCGTTCGTGTTGTATCTGTTTAATAGCACCAAAATAGTATATAATATAATAAGCGTAGCCTATATATACGTTCGGCAGGCTATAATAGCTTTTACTACAGTGATTAGTGTGAAAAAAGCGAAAAGTAAAGCGAAATAGAAGCGTCAATAATACAGCGACACTACACGCCGTGACGCGACGAATATTATTATTTATTATTATTACGCATTATTCATCTAATGTCGATTAGTTGCAGCGCATCAAAAAAACTAGTCGCTTTGTGGCAGCACAAACTAGAAGCGCCCAAAGAGCTCAAATCTACGCCGTGATGTCGATCGTATTTCAAAGCGTTTAACTGCCAACTTGAACTCAAAGCGAAAACCGGTTGCACCGTACTGCTGCCATCCATGGAGTAATATTAGGCCTAGAGCATTAGATATTCTGAAACTGCATTATGACGGTAAACAGCTTCGACAAAATAAAAAGGCCATCGTATTTAGACCCCAAGTAGGCCTACTCTTTCTTGCTTTTTGTGTCTCAAACGACAAGGCAAATATTTTTTTAGAAATCCGTTAATGATAACAATTTTAAGACATGTACTAAAATTGCAGAGGCAAAAGGGTGTGTAAAAAAGACATCATCTTCTTCTCTCGGCGGATGTGATTCGGCAGTTAGGATAATTATAATAATGAATCTTACGATATGTGTAGGCTTACTGCAGCAGCCTGCGAGAAAAAACGTGTCATAAATAAACACATTAGTCTATTATCAGCTACTCACGTAATTAGAGCTAGGTGGCTAGGTACATCTATTGGCTTCAGCGTGTTTTATGAAATTAATTCCTGTATACATGAACTAAGTTTTGAGTCTAGCAACATCTACTGAATGTCATGCAATTGAACGGCTAACAAAACGACCGAAAATTTGCGGCGAATACATGCTAACGAACAGAGTACGACAACAAACAGGCGACTGTCGACAAACGATAAACGAGCGACATGTATGCGGCCGTCGTTCCAGTGCCCACTGCACATCAGTGTACCCGCCGCTCGCACCATGGCCGTAAACATTTGTGTGAAACATGCGCCATTTTCTGGAGATTTTTGTCGTTCGATGATCTCGCCCTTTGACCTATCAAGCTGAAAACTAACACACTGGTTAGTTCCATACTGAAAAACGTTCAAACCATTTTTTTGGTATTCTACACCCTTTGTTTTTAATTTGACAGTACGTACAAAACAGACGGACAGACGGACGAAAGGGCAAGATCCGTAATGCGGCCTGTTAGGACGGCCGCATAATTACTACACACTGTCGCAGAACAAGCTTATAAGGCAAAAAACGCGAACGCACACACAACACACAGAATATATTAAATAATAAATAAATAAATATACAATACAATTAATACGTGACGCAGGGGAGCAGACGGGCCAGATGAACACGAAAAAGCGGTTGAGTTAATAACGACAGTGAAAACAAGCGAAGCAATTCATCGAAACTGCATCTATTTACAATGTTCTATGTAAACCTTTGTCTGTGCATGTAGGTTCATTATAATGGGGTTTAGCATGTGCAATAAAATATAATAAAATACAGCAAAACCTGCAAAAAAGAAGTATTTATTTTGCTGCACTGCAAACATGCAAACTCCTGCAAAAATAGGCCTACATTTCCGCCGTGTGATAAACTGTTGTTAAGTAAATGAAATCGACAGCAACCGTCCAGTTATTTTTGTATTACACTTTAAAAAACTTGCATTATATTTCTGTACACACATTATGTGAACCGCATTAAGCTGGTTGTCACGGTACTGCAACATCGTATGCAATCACGCGGCGCACTGAGACAAAGACATTTCGAAAATTGAAACGTGTTGTTTTATCAGTATCAACAAACGGCAACTAAACGCAGAGATTTAATAACAATAGCACTGATGGAAACAAGAGCAAAGAGTTAGGACCAAGACCAATACCGCTTAATCAACAGCTAAACTGCAGATGCACTGACTATGCTTATGGAGTGTTTACACTATCCAGCAAACGTCCAGCGTTAACATGTGTATTTTGAATACATTTGCCGGAAGTTTGCTGGACGTTTGCTGGATTGTGTAAAACACCCATTAAGCATTTCGGCAATTCGATAATGTACTTAGCTTATAATATATACTTTATTCGTCCACCTCTTTGCACTGCAGCGGGCACTCAAAGTAGCAAGCGAAGCAAAATTTTACGACCAAGATCAAGACGACGAGCAAAAAGTGTGGTCTACAACAAAGATGAAAAATAAAAATAGTCTTATACACCGACATTAAACCAAGACCAAAGCCGATCAGAGACCGATCTTGCTTTAAGAAAATTTTGTTCTTTATGTCTTACACTACCTTGCAAAAAATATACATGTCAGAAAATCAGCGTGTGTGCCCTGCAAGAGAAAAATTGGCACTTTGAGCGCCAAAATGTAACGGTGTCTTGGAGTATTTAAAATGTCTGTTTAGGCCAATTTCATTTCTGTGCACATAAATAATGTCTGAGACCAAAATGACGAGTAAGTCGAGGATGTGTTACTAGCAGTCCGATATTACTGAGCGACAATGTTGAACGGACTGCCTCTGATATGTTGATCGCCCCACTTCACCATCAGCGTGTAGTTACCGGACTGACTCAGTCGGTACTTGACGATGTATTTGAGGTTGCCCATGTGTACGACGTTCAGCTGCTCACACGGCACCAGCGGTCCGGCGATTCCCACCACCAACATGTTGTAGCCTACAGACGCAACGCCACACAGAATAGGCCTAGTTATAACCAAAAAGTAATCAATTCAAGTGATAGGCATAAACTTGTTATTCTAGTTAAACTTTAACTATTTTTCTAACTATAACATAGTAGTTAAACTTTCGGTTAAACTTTTTTTCTAACTATCTTAAAAAGTTAACTTAAACTTTTTTAAATAGTTAAATAGTTAAACTTATTCAAACTTTTTTGACAAGATTGACTTCACGGACTTTATCGACAGTTCTGTGCGTCTACCGAGATTTAATACAACCAAAAATAGTAAACAAGTAAAACTGCAATTAAAGTTATATTTTTATAATATCCAACACAGTTCAGTGTCACAACATAAAGTCATCATTCGTCAGAACTCTTAAATTATTACTCTGTTGCTAACAGAATATCACTTAATTAGGACTGAGTCTCACAAACAGCCAGTGAATATTTCAAATTAACTAAAATAATCTAATTAAACTTTTTAATCAGCAACCATTTCTATCAAGTTGAAGTACTCTCTTAACTTAAACTTTTAAAAAAAAATTAGTTAAACCAGTAGTCTAACAAAAAATGTAGTTAAACTTTTAGTTAATAACTTTTTGGTTAACCTTTGCCCATCACTGACTAATTGCGTAAGAAGCGTTCTTGATAAATCGAAAATCATTTTTATAGGACGGAAGCAACTGCATGTTTTGGTCGCGAGTTCGATCCCCAAACCTCCCGTTTCAATAAGATCACGGTCACCTATCGTCTCCCATCTGACACAATGTGCCTTTGGACCCCGCAGTGTACACCGTGTCCAAAAAAAACATCCAAGACTTTTTCTATTGTAACTTTAAGAAGGATTATCAGATTTTAATAATTTTTGACAACAATATTTCTGACAAAACTAGCGATCAAGTACTGTCCTATTTTCCACCGCACCAATGTTTGCTTTTGCACTACCTGGAAAAAGAAAAATAACGAAATATTGCACTTTTATCCTATTTTGCCTGTTTAGGTTTTCCTAGGTAGTGCAAAAGCAGACATTGGTGAGGGGAAAACTAGAACGGTCATTTGATGGCAAATAATGTCAAAAATGTTTGCAACAAAAATTATTAAAATCTGTCAATCCTTCTTCAAGTGACAATCGATAATGTTAAGGATGCTGTTTGGCGTATTTCTGTTCATTTCAACTCATATTTCGTTGGTTTTGTTTTCCCCAGGTAGTGCATAAGCAGACACTGAATGAGGTGAAATAGTACACGGTCATTTGATGGCCAGTTTTGCTAGAAATATTCGTACCAAAAATTATTAAAATTGGATATCTTTTCTTTAAGTGACAATCGATAATATTCGGAATGTTTTTCCGGACACGGTGTATAGGCCTATCCGCCAAATGGCATCTACATCCATCGAAGGGTTTAAGCGGGAAGGGCGTAACAGAAAGACAGACGACAGACCACGTCACGAAAAAATGAGTAGCAGTAGTCGAAATCGGCGCATCGCAGTGTAATGGCTGTCCTACGTGTTGATTTTGGTAAGTAAAAACTGCAGTTAACACCTTTTTGTTGTGTAGACCAAAGCTCACTAAATTTAGTCCTCATAAATGTAGGAAAAAATTGTGATTTCCAAACCCGTTTTCTGACTGTCGATATCTTGTTCGGTTCCGGAGATATTCACGACCAAATTTGCGTTTCCAAAAATCGCGCCAACTTTTGGACGTTTTTTGTCTTTTTTGTGCAGCAAAACACAAAATTTATATTGCATTCTCGTGGCTTGTTTATGCGCAATAGCACGCTTATAAGCGAGCGCCCCGAGCCCAGCTGGGGGAGCTAACAGCGCTTCTTTCTGACCCCGTAGTTAATGGAGAGGGGACTCGATTTTTGATTTTTAACCCCTATCTTTCTGGCTCCAACTCTGTTTTCTGCAGCGGCGTCGATGCTAATTTATTTTTGGAAAAGAGATTTTATTTTATTTTCATTTTCTGGCAAATTGACATGAACGCATTCACATTGTGCGCTAGTATTTTTTGGTGGGACTATCGCCCCCTCCTAGATCGCCGACCATCGCTCCCCTCGCAGCAGGATTGACGGCACTGATTTTCTGTCTACCCGTATATGATTACAAGCAAGCAACTGACAAACATACCAGATTGTGATCCGTCGACGATGAACGACATTTCCTGCGTGACGTTTGCCTGATGTAGGCCTGTGCCGCTCGCAGTCACTTTGCTAGCATCCACGGGCAGCGGCGCCGCAGCCACCGGCATAACCTGTGGCATAGGTGTAACAATTAACAAACGTTTTTTTAAACGTTTTTTGGTTTGTTTTTTGAGTGCATGAAAAACTGCATCAAGAACTTTGCAAAGCACATTTAAACCCACAAAAACGAACTAACAGGTCATAGTGGTAGTAGTTTACCTAGCTGTGCAGTGTTTACACGATCGAGCAAACATCGAGCAGCTAGCTCGACTCTCGACGTTCTATGGTAATTAGCATGCTAATTAGGAGGACGGGACCGGTGGGTTGTAATTGGAAGGTCTATATAACACGTGATCAGCTGTGGGCTAAGAGCCTAAGCCTAAACCTACATTTGAGCCAAAGGGCGGGGTTCCAATAGGCCTCCTTGAGCCAACTCGATGTTTGCTCGACGTTTGCTCGATGTTTGCTCGATCGTGTAAACACCCTATTAGTCTATTGATACTTGGTTTTATGACCACACAGTTGAACTGAAACTGAATAAAGTTCTTTCTCTTTCTAGTTCCAGCTATAATGCACCTACAACATTAAGCATTAAGCAACATGTTGACCAAATTAGGGCTAACGTTTTTATTCCACGTTTTAAACGTTTTTAAACGTTTTTTAAAAATTTTTTTCGGAAAGGTTTTGTTACATCTCTGACCTGTGGCGGCGGTAGTTGTTGCCGCGGTTGTATTTGTATTTGTTGTTGTTGTATCTGCGTGAAGGTCTGTTGTTGTTGTTGTTGTTGTTGCATCATGGTGGACGTTGTCGTAGTTGTTGACTTGGTGACCGTCTCGATCACCATGCGTGACTCGGCGCGAATTGATCCGGGTACTCCTGCGCCTACACTCATTTAGACATAAAAACGCTATAGGTTCAATTTTCCACAAAAAATAACGCAAAATGTACCGTGCGCCAAACAAGTGCAGTATGGAATTTTTCTCATGAGTCATGACTATGCCAAATATTGACTAACATTCAACATTTTTCACTTGCGCACCTTCACGCATAAGATACGCAGCAAAGTGATTAGTTAAGATCCTTTCCTTCACACCGTGTGTCGCCAGACTATCTTGAAAACATACTCATGTCCGAAAATCAACGTGCAAAATGAAAGTGGACATTTTAACGCCAAATGTGACGGTGCGCGGCAACGTCTTAAAAGTTAATATTCGACGGCAACTTCCAATGATATCAGTCGAGTGACGGATCGACTGTGATTGATTAATGCTTAAGGCGCGTACAGAGTGACATAACTGAACTGAACTAAACTGAACTGACATGGTTTAGTTTCTGACGAACTAGGCAATCAGAAATTCATCACAAAAGCCTGGCACCGTCTAACGGCGTCGTTATACGTCGGTGGCCTATGTCTACGCTCAAGTACGCATCAACCAATGACCAGTGAGCTCGCCCTGCTTGTTCACTGTACAGTTCGTTAAAAACTAAACCGTGTCAGTTCAGTTCAGTTCAGTTCAGTTCCATTGCTCCGTATACACAGACCTTCAATGCGAGCGTTGAACGGGCTGCCGGGTACATGCGAGCCGGCGTACTTGACCGTGATGAGATAGTCTCCAGGCGCCAGTGGCGTGTAGCTGAACTCGTAACCTTCGTCGACCTCGCGGCTGATCAGCTCCACCCTGGACGGACCGCTGATGTTGACTGCCAGAGCGCTGCAACCCGCCCGAGCTGTGTTGACGATGAACTTACACAACTGACCTGCACCCACGCATCGACATATTTATTTATTTATTCTTATTTATTTATTTAAAATGCGCACGCAACAAACGTAGGCTACATGAATAACAGTAAAATAACCAGCGCATAGATAGTTATAGTTGGATACAATATCATAAACGACTTGCAGTGGAAAAACGACAGACAAGTGGCCAGTTTAGTCTAACAGATAAACTACAAAAACTGATGTTTTGTTTTGTTTTGAATGGAAACGAAATGAGAGAAACTGAGATGAAAGTGCCGTTATGTAAAACATAAAAAAGCAGATGGTTATACGAGAATCATTCGATAAATAAGTTATAAAACAGCGTCATTCTGTTAGTTTTTCAACTATCACAAATCCGAAATGTATGTTTTGTAGGAAATTTAATTTTGAGTAGCAGCTATTAGTTTTATCACAACAACGTCAATGTGATTATTTATAAACATCAAATACGGCGATGTTGCCACTGAAATCGTCCCGTAGCGAACAGCACGCCGTTATTGCTTTTTTGTGGGTAAAAAGACCTTATGCAAATCAGAAACACTCTGAGATGCATCCAGTATATGGCAACAAGTGTTTTACGAAGCCAGCAGTGCACGTTTCGTGCAAGAAAATGCTAGTCAAGAATTCGCATCAGACACTGAGATGCAGTTGGTCGTTCGTCAGTGGCTTGGATAGCAGCCAGCATCATTCTTTGGATCGAGCACTCAGAAGTTTGTTGACCGATGGGACAACAGTTTCAACGAACTCCGACGCTTTGTTGAAGAATGAAACACTAATCTTTAACGTTTAAAGCGGTGACATAACTTGTTATGTTTATTCATTTTTCTCGTTCCCATGCTATTTTGGGCTTCTACGAACAGATGACATCACAATAATTGCATTATATTCAAAAAATTGCTGCTCACGTTTAGATCAGAATTTTTCACAAAACGTATATTAACAATTTTTCGTGTTTGGAAAACTAACTGAATGACGCTGTTTTGTAACCTGTTTATCGAACGACACTCGTAGAAGAGCTAAAAGCCTTTCTAATAAAAAAAACTAAAAAGAAAAGAAACGACGATAACAGAAATTAGAATAAAACTAAAAAAAGAAAAAAATCGCAAAAAAATCGCAAAAAAATCACAAACAGACATAGTCATTTTATTATGAAAAAATCCGTTTGAAAAAATTAAAACGAAATCGCCAATTTTGAAGTTATTGGACAAAAAAAATGTACAATTTTAGACCAAATTCAAACAAAAAATGGCGAAATCATTGCCAAAAAAAATTATCAACTTTTTACACTTTTAGGCCTATAATGCGGAAGTGCCTTTATAGTTGTGTCGAAGAAATGATGCTGAAAATTATTGGCAGAACTAGTTTAAACAGAAAGCACTAGAACTTTTCAAAGAAAAACTCTATCAAGAATGACTTCGACCTTGGATCTTTTAAACTGAAAATTGGCAACCGGTTATTCCTGCCTTGAATAAATAACGTTCATACCCACTTCATTTTTCCTATGCGTTTTTGCTTTCGAGTCAGGATTGCGTAGGTCAAAGTGACAGACGGGCAGGCGGACGAGCAACAGCAGTACTGCGGCCTATTAAAACTGCCACATGGCAATGCTGTATGTGGCCGAAAGTGAATTGAACGACTTGGTCAAACTGTCTAACTCTATCTGTAGGCCCTATATTTGTTTTAGCTTGCCCTATATTTTAGCTTGCTCTTTTCAACCACGACAACAGCTCGACCGTCACTTATGTACGGTGGGCTAAAAACGAAATATTAAAACAGCAGCAAGAGAATGAGACGGTTACCAGTAAATCCCTTATAAAGGCCGTCTCCATAGGCTCTGACTTGACTGACGTCAGCGTCCAACTGTCCGACTTGTACCGGATACGGGCTGCCAGGAACGTGTACTCCATTCAACTTGACGTGGACGTAGTGACGACCGCTCTCACGAGGCACAAAGTTCACCGTATACCGGTCTACAGACAGACAGACAGATTGACAGACATACACAGTCAAAAACCCACAGAGCGATGGCAAGTAAAAGTGGTAAACGTAAACGTGGTGTACAGCTCTTAATAGAAAACCCATCACAAAGGCTACGAAGCGTCACCTGCCATATGGGATCACACAGTGTCAGCTGCCACCAGACACAGGTGAACGCGCTCCGCCTCAACCCTAGCTAGACAGATCGGTAATCGATTTACCTACCCAAAAGGACAAAAGGCTGAGTTGACCTTAATGTTGTTTATATACTTAGACACATAGATGTAAAAAACATTTTAAAAATTTTTTTAAAAATAAAAGTTTAAAAAACATTTTTTAATGTTTTAAATATATTTTTAAAATGTTTTAAAATGTTTTCTTAATTTTTAAATGTTTTTTGTGCTCTTTAATGTAGTGTTTTTGTTCTTGTTAAAACATACAGGGTGGTCCAAAAAACGAATACCCAGTTTTATTTTTGGGATAACTTTGGTAATTCAGCACCGATTTTAACCATTCTTTCACTGTTACAAGCAGAAATTTATGGCGCGTAAACGTGAAGTTCTTCCACCCACCGCACCTTTATTGTGTGACCACATTACCTAGCAAAACAAACACTGTCAAAGCTACAGTGGTCTTGGAGAACAGGCAACACATAAAGATATCAATTTCGTAGCATAAAATAGTTAAGCTTACTTACTTATTCGC
>Ga0209367_1001786_pt1 | contig 27340 bp, 17 predicted proteins | sample WorMetLIZISLAND2_FD_187412 | JGI IMG/M metagenome (GOLD analysis project Ga0209367, IMG submission 187412) | Marine gutless worms symbiont microbial communities from Max Planck institute for Marine Microbiology, Germany - Olavius geniculatus... ...
GGGGGCCCCCGTCCCCGGTGGGGGGTGCGCTAGTAAGACTTGGTCATTCTCTAGCGCGTGTAAAAATTTGGGGGCGCAGCACCCCCTAGGGGCCGAAATATGGTCTTCCGAAAAATGCACTTTGGGTAGGTCAACATGAGCCATTATAAATTGGTTCGTAGAAGACCGAAGTTTACACAATTTTTTTTTGTTCAACGCAGAATTAACTGTATTTGATAACGTCGTTTAGATTTTGTAGCTATCTTAATCAGTTTCAGAGATATTCGCGGTCAAACTCGAAAGTTGTCGTAAAACGTACTAAATTTTTTACCTTTTTTGCCCTCCCAAATTTTAAGGGGGGCGGTGCCCCCAAAAGTTGTACTTGCGTTTACACCCCCACCTAGAGACACGTCAAGTGCCAAAGTTTCATCGGGCTACACCCCCTAACTCCGAAGTTATAATGGCTCATTTATTTCATTTTAAGCCAATTTTTGACCCCCTTTGAAAAAAATTGTAAGGAGGGCCCCGTCCCAGGTGGGGGGTGCGCTAGTAAGACTTGGTCATTCTCTAGTGCGTGTAAAAATTTGGGGGCGCAGCACCCCCTAGGGGTCGAAATATGGTCTTCCGAAAAATGCACTTTGGGTGGGTACGATTCAACATCGAGATCTCCAAGGTCACTGGACCAAACTTCACCGGACTTGTTTTGCCTAACGCAGGAGGAATCGCGGTAGACGGAATAGAAATCCGATTTTGAATATCTTCACGCCGCCGAACTTCCAAGTCGTCCGAAATCGGGCTAAATTTCGCATGTTTTTGGCCCCCAAAATTTTTTTGGGGTGTGCCCCCAAAAATTTTGGACCGGCATTATAAAATAGGGCCTAGTACTGAACATCGTGCAAAATTTCACGCCGGTCGGCCCACGCATCTCTGAGATCTCGCGCTCGGAAAAATATAAAACATCTGGGCTAAAACTTAAGTCCGCTCCGCAAGCTATCGCTTTCAGGCGGATTAAAAAGATTAAAATTGAAATGCACAGTTTCAGAAGGAAAGCAAGGATTAAGAAATATTAAAACTGGCTTTTAATAAGATTAAGTAAATCAAATAAATTTACCAAACATTTATTTCAGGTAACAGGGGTTTACCTCACGGTTTAAGATAACTGATGCTTTTTATCATTCAAAAAATCAGATGCAGCAGGCCAGCTGGTGCATTTTCTGAATAAAGATCACGGATTAAAACCCCAGATCTAACTAATAGATATGTTCAGCTGGGAATGCCACAACTATTGCGATGGTTCTTCATTGCTCGGGCATGCCAATCAAGCTGAGTGATCAGGCGCTTAGCTCCACCAATCAGCCGGTCATCCAGCGGCTTTCCATCGGGGTCCAGTGAGTTCTGAACGGTTGGGATGCCAAAGATGTTTGAGACACTGATACAGCCGAGCTCACCCAGCATACAGCGCAGCTGCATCGCAGCCAGCATCCCACCAAACTTACCTGCCCATAGCACATTAACACACAGTCTCACAAGTTTATCAAATACTCAATCAACCTTTTAACATTACAGATTATTACCACATACCACTCCTTCTTCAGAGTTAAGCGCAAACTCTAGTAAGTTGAAGGCTCTAGCACTTGAGTCAGGTGTGCATGGTCAGCAATGTGCTTGGTTTTGCCAGCATAAAACAGTGTCGGTGCAAATGGTTAAAACAGGAACAAACTGCTGACTCCTCTGGGATGGGACAGAACTCCCATTTACTGCATGGCAGAGTGCATTGGAGTGCCCAAAGTATCTGAAGCTTACATTCTGGTCGGACTTTTCACAAAGCTCTTTAAGACATCATCATCATCATGATCAACGGGTCAATCATGATCAATAAGCAAGCCAAAGGGCTCTATTTGCATCCAACATAAACGATTTAGACACAAAATTTGAACAAAAAAATTAACACCTTTATTACACTGACTTCCAGTGCTAGATGATGGACTTGTATCTGTTCTCATTGCAATGCACTATTGGTTTTCTTTGACATATATAGGGCATTATAACATTTATGATTATGATGACTATTACTGCTGGAATTATTTTTCTTTCCTTACTGTTTTTATTTCACTGACACCACTGACAGGCAATAAAACTGGAACTGGACATGCTGCAGACATTCTTTGTAGTTCAGGAAACATGGCCTAACAGAAAAAAATTCAACCTTTTAAAAGCATGGTTAACTAATGAATAAACAAACTGTAAATTATTACTAAATCACATTACATTCTTCACAGTATGATGCTTTTGTTGTCAGCAACAGGCAAATTGTGGGTTGGTCGCACTGGTGGTGCTACTATATGACCTGTAAAAGCACCTGCTGTGGTCATACGCACTAGTGATTCTAACACCAGGCTCTTTTTCCAAATCTGGGTTTCAAGGCTGTGAAATGATGAACCCGGGTTTGTGGATTGGGGTCAGTGTTGGGATAACCAGGGCCATACTAAGACTTGTGTGGACCTAAGGCTGAAAATTTTGATGCGAATCGAGCTGCCAAAGGTGCCAAGGCTGTTTAACTGAACAGGATCAGCTGATCCAAGTTCAACTTGGTGCAACGTAATTCAGCGTGAACTTGGTTCAGCTTTTGATCTAGGTTCAGCTGAACCGAGATCATGAACGAAGTTGGTGCAACGCGCCCTTAAGGCCTGTACAACTCCAGTTAATCCAAAACTAACAATGCATGTTTGAAAAACTGCAGTGCATTATTTGACAAAAAGCCACATAATCTGGCATCTACTTTACCTGTTGAATAGCAGACGATGCCACTTGGTTTATATGCGTAGCTGGCTGGTGGAAAATAGTCAAGCATGTTAGAGAGAGCCGGTGGAATGCTGTGGTTATATTCAGCAGAAACAACGACTACTGCATCAGCTTGTTTCAACCTGCTGTTGACAGTTTTCAACCAATCAGGTGCTTGTACACCTTCAAACTGCAACTGCATCATTGACTTGGCTAGCAGTGGAAATTGTGTCTCGACCGGATCTAACAGCCCATACATCATCATCATCATCATCAATGAATATCCGGAAGCAGGCCAGAGGCCTCTATTTCCGTCCGATGTAGATAACATTTACACAAATATCAATAAAACTAAACTAATACTGTTTTCACATTGACTTCCGGTACTAGATGTCGGATTTATAGTCATAATACAAACTAAAACCACGCCCAATCGAATCAAAACGTCTCTCAAAACTATTAACACTGCATGCTGACACAACATCATCAGGTAGTAAGTTCCATATCTTAACTAATCTATTTACAAAAAAATGTTTACAAAGATCATATTTACATAACTGAGGCACTAATTTGTATCAGCAGAAGAACACTATCGGTAATTTGTTTAAATACCATTAACTGACAGAACCTTCATTAATGCTGACTCTACAAAATGCTGAAAATAAATTTTACGTGCGATAGCAGAATGCTTTGCACGTCTTGGCCGTCGTCTAGACGTCCGTCCATCACACTGCGGTATTGTGTTAAAAAGACACAAGCTAGGATCGCGAGATCTACACTGTGGGCTGCCCCAAGGACTCTAGTTTATCGTGACAAAATTTTGTGCCCGTGGGTATAGGGGTTCCCCTTGAACAACGGCGTCAAAGAGGAGTACCCCTAAAAGACGTTATTTTGCCGTTATTGGCCCGTTTAGTGTGAAAACAATTGCAGATACGTACAGACATGCTGCTTACCATAACAAGCACTAGTAACAGGCTTTTTAGATTTATCGCCATCGATGACCTTGAACGACCTTGAACCCCCAAAAAGGGGTTTTTCGTGAATTTTTCGCAATTTTTGAATGCAGCGCACATTTCAACACTGAATTGAGACAAAATGGCTGAAGATAGACTAAGACAACCTGCGTACGAAATTTTCAGCATTAAACGTAGATTTTACTCATTTTAGCAGTCCAAATCCCAATCCCTAGGTTCAAGGAGGCCGGCGCAGGCGGGCGTCAAAGACAGCTACCCCCTAAAAAGTTGTTATTTTCCTGCATTTATCTTGTGTAGTGTGAAAACGGTTGCAGATAGGCACAGACATGACGCTTATCATAACAAGCAATAGTGACATGCTTTTTATTGGTGTCAGTGTAGATGACTTTGAATGACCTTAAACCCCCTATCAACAGTCTAGTTGCTATTGATACGGCTGCCGGATCAATATCCTGTGCCATAAATTTTCTACAGAAAACAAATCCACCTGATAATAATAAGTCACGTACGTTAAGTAATACAGTCTAGTGACAATCATGATTCTATATAGAAATAACTGGTCCAGAAAATGTTAGGCTGCCTTTGGCATTAAAACCTATTGTTTGTCCTTAGTTCAATGTTGTGCCTTCACACATAATAGCATACCGCATAACTCTACAGTGTGGTTCGCCGCTTCCAGTTGCTTCTTCATAAACTTAGCCACTCGCAAACCCATCCTGCCTTCTCTGGTAGATCCAAGAAATAAAACTGTCTTTAAACTTCCTGCCATGCCGAAAACAAAAGCACTTTTATCAAAGTCATCAAAAACTTGACAGAAGTAAACTCAAACGTCCTTGACATTCGTTCACTGCCCTGTAATGAAAGTGTGTCACGGCCTGAGCCCGCGACCTAGTTTTGGGTTTCAAATTAAGGGGTTACTTTTCTCACATATGTTTGCTGATATCTCGCCTGAATTTTCGTTCCTGGCATCTACGGAAGATTTGTCGACTTCACAGCAGCTGTATTTGTATTACATGCATTTCCAAAATCAATAAATTTGACCATTGTCATTGATACGATAGTTTGATGCAAAATTTGACAAATATACGGAACAGTTCTGTTACTAACGTTCCGTTACTTGCTATGATACGTTACGTTAGTTGTTGTGACACGCTTACGCGGCAAATTTGTCGACTTCTATGCTTAGTTGAGTTTCATTTCTTACAAAATCACGCATTTTCTTCTTTATTTATCGTAAGTTATAGCTGAAATAGTAATATTTAGTCTGAAGCGAAGGAAGTTACTTTGTGTGTTTGGGAGAGCATTTCGAATCGACCTGTAATTAGTGTGTCAAAGCGGTGACACCCGTAGCGCGGGTATCGAACTCCGTACAGTTTCCGTATGCAGTAGTAACAGTGCATACGCACAGCTACAAACGAAGTCTTCTTATAGCGATAATTATTAAACTGTAACACGCCACAGAGATGTCACAAATGTCAGGCTGTTTTGTTGTGTTTTAGACAATGTTTTATGCACATTTTGTGCTGAGCAAGAAGGGCCCATTGGCTCGCATTTGGTTGGCAGCCCATTGGGACAAGAAGCTGTCGAAAGCTCAGATATTTGAAACAAGCATTGAAGGCAGCGTTGAAGCCATTATGCAACCACAGGTAATGATGCTTTCACACTTTTTATAGTACATGACTTGCAATACTGATTATATTATCTAAAACGAAATGTCAAGAGAGCCGACAGTAGGTCCTCTAGGCCGAGACATTATTTTCAGTCCGAGCCGGACTAATGTCACATTTTATTTTTAGTCCAGGTCGAGGCGCTCCATAAATAGCGCTATTGAAGCAGCTTTGCCTATACGCAGTCTATTGGTAGCGTGCGCATCTGCTGCGTGAAAGGTTTCTGGTTCGAGTCGTCATGCGTGCAAATTTTTTGCAATTTTTTTCCTCTTCACTGTTGTAATTAACATTTTTTTCGTAATAATGTATTTGTATTCTGCAGCTTATTTAATTTTAAAGCAATTTAGGTGAATGATTGCCATCAGTCCTGGCTCGGACAGAAAATAAAATGTGCCGTCAATCCGGTCTGGACTGAAAATAATGTCTACCCCTTTAGGCTGCGTACTATAGGACCGATAGTCTGTAGCATATGACTAGAAAAACTTAATTGAACAAGGAATTGGAGAAGAAAGCAGACTGGCTCCATAAATTAATTTAGCCATCTGCAAGAAATATATGATTGATCTGCAGAGTCAGAGCAGAGGTTACACAAGCAATTTGTGATGTGGAAGATTTGTGACTAGCAGTTGTGTTTCTGCTGTTCGCACAGGTGAAGCTTGCTCTGCGTACGTCTGGCCACTTGCTGCTCGGAGTTGTGCGCATCTACTCACGCAAGGCCAAGTACCTGCTTGACGACTGCAATACTGCCATTGTTAAGATCAAGATGGCGTTCAGGCCGGGAGCGGTTGATCTGCCGGAAGAGGGACGTGAGGCCGCGGTTACTGCCGTTACGTTGCCAGAAAACTTCTATGAGTTTGATACCTTTCTTCCAGCAATGCCGTTAGTTTTTTTGCAGTTATATGTCCTCATGAATTACCTAACAGTTACATCTTTGTTTTTTGTTAGTTCTTTTGCCTAGATTTTAAGTTTTTTATGCTAATGACTTTAGACTTTCACTTTCTGGCTGGTATAAAAGCTTACCTAAAAAGTTGCGGTACGGGAATTTTATGTGTCTACAGATTGGTCAGTCACTCCGAATTTGACATCTTCAGTTACGCTGGTCCTAAAAAAGCAAACTTTTGTAACCATTGTTGCCAAAAAAGCTAGAGTTGTCAAATTAACGCATGAATGTGTTAATAAATCAATGCACGTTAAAAAATTAATGGACTTTAAAATAATTAACGCACATATGTAAATTAATGTTAATTTACTAAATTTCATGAAGCAAAAGTTCTAATATTCCGTTAAACTGCGGTTGTTTAACAATTGAATGAATTCAAGTAACTAAACTGTAGTTGCCGTTCTATCACTACTGTAAATAAATAATTATTTTGACGACAGGTTAATAGATTTCTATACTAGCTGTGACGACAGTTATTATAGATTATATGTTTAAAATGTGTTTTTAACTTTCTATATTCTACAGGTGGGGCCCCCAGTCATTGCGAGACCCGGGGTAACTTATCCACTCTACTCTGCCTCTCGACGGGCCTGGGTGCATTAATAACGCGTTGATTAATGTGTTAGAAAAATTAACACTGTGCGTTAGTGCATTAAAAAATTAACGCTTTGATAGCACTAAAATTAAAGGAAAAGTTTCATATGTTTTAGTATTGAATATTACATCTGATGAGTAGTTGATTAAATGATTAATTGTGTTTTTCAGCAACTTTGACTTGCAGAGTCGTTTCTCAGTACACCAGAGCCAGCCCGAGGAGATCACACTGAGAGAGGACTGTCGGATTGCACCATTTGTACTTGATGATGGATTTGGTAAATGTTTTATCTCAACATTATTTAGCATTGATAATAGTAACATACAAATGGCAGTGTGGTAGATTTGTGTAGCCTAGTTTTCATGTGCTGATTTCAGATACTGAACGTTGGAGGTTCATTTACTGACAGAAATAAATGAGATGTTCTTATAGGACTGCTGCACTGCCTTCAGATGTAGTCTTCGTCAAATTTTGAAGCTTATTTTTTTGTGACAGATCATGCATTAATAATAATTCTAAGATTTATGAAGTGCCATGTGTGGAGATACAGAGGCACTGGAAAGGGAATCAATCAGACAGAATATTAACAGGTGTTAATAAGAAACATCTTTACTCTTTGGCTTTCTCATAAAACCAGATTAAGCTAAGAAAGCTTGTCAGCTTTTCAGTACACTCTAAGCGTTTTGGCATGCCATAGTGTAGCCATCATTGTGTGCTATATAATTTAATGTGTTATTGTTCATGTGGATTTCAGGAGATATTGGCTTTGACGACATTGTGTTGCCGGAGGCGCACAATGAACTGCAGTTGTATGCTGGTTCTGTGCGTGAACCAAATGCCGCTGATGTCAGCCTCTTGTCTTTGTCGCCGAGCGAGAGCAGCAGCAGCGGCGACGGTGGTGGTGGTGGGGGGAATGTTGAGGCAAGGGAAGAAGAAGTGCCGATGGAGTTGGATGCAGCAGACATAGTGAAATCACCGGAGCCAAGCAGACTGCTGAGTACAACCATATTGAACGCAGCTCCTGCTAATGATGATGCTGATGATGTGTACGATTATGGTATGCTGTTTCCTGTTTGATTTGAGCATAGTCAGTTTTGCTTTTTTTATCTATAATTATAATATTGTTTGTAACATTCATTTCATGGGCAGTAATGTGATGGTATTGTTTACAAGATGAGAGTTAACCAGAGTTGTGTAGCCATAAAAACGTGTGCAACAGAAGTGCTTTTAGGGTGGTCCAAGATGTAAGCTCGAAACTTTCATGCAGTTATAACCACTGGCGTAGCCATAGGGGGGCACGTGCTTCCCCTAGGAACCTACTCAGTTACCCAAAAATGCACTGAGACACGTTATTCTCACACTAAAAATCCAGAAATTTTCTGGGGAGGTGGTGCAGCCCCTCCCCAGACCCCTTCTTGGTGGGGAGGGGACACCCCTCTCCATACCAAACCCTTCAAGTGCCCCCACCAGAATTAGATCCTGGCTATGCCACTAGTTATCACTTCATCAGATGTTAACACATTTTCATAATTATTTCTCTGGCTGCATCATTGGTAAGCTTGAAATACACCACTCATACACTAACACATTTTGAAATATGGTCATTGTTTTAATACACTGAAAAATTTTTCAACTTGGTGGGGAGTGGCTCTGTAGTTCTAATACTAGATTTTAACTTCACCGGGTAGGGTAGCAACATGTTCAGGGTTTGACCGGATTTTTGCCAGTTGCTTGACTGCAAATTTACGGCACGGCATGTACTTAAAAGAATTTTGGGAATAGATCAATTATCTGATGCAGTTGTGGCAAAAGCTTAGCCGCTTAGTTAGCAAACATATTTGATTTAGTTGATCATTTTTGTCCCACTCACACGTGATATAATTGCCATGCAGACACCATGTCAGGAAACAGCTATAGCAAGTTCTTGATTTGGTAACTGATGAGATTTTTTTGTGTAGGTGGTTTTGGAGCTGATGAAAGTATGAACATTACAAATGAGTTTGGTGGTCGTATGGATCCGCAGCTGTTTGGTCAGTGAATTGCTTTGTTCCTGTTCTGTTACAGCGCAGTGCAGTCTTCTTCGGTTTATATCTTATTGTTCATTTCTCAATATCTGGTGAAGTAAATCATGAATGTTTTTGATATGGATTGTTATTTTTTCTCAGGTTTGTCCTCAACTTTTCTGTATGTTTTTGCAGAATACAGATAATGTTATTTAATTGGAGAACTTTCTTAAAGTTTCTTTGAAGAAAAGTTGCTCTCTCTGTTGACATTTTATGACACAATCACAAAGCTTGCTTGTTTGCTCAGTACTAACCATGATGCTGACATAATGTTTGGAAGTTTTGGTCTCTGTAGTATGGAACTTATGGTCGAATTGAATTGGCTAGGTATATGTCGTACCAGTATTGCTATTTTACTATTGTAGCATTGTATGTTTTTTGTTTCTGTTTTCGTTATAACTAAGCAGTTTTGCATATTAGATTAAGCGGATGTCAGACGAATGACAAAATTGGCAGATATCTGCCAACAAAATCGCCCGACAAAAATCTGTCGTGTCATGCAAAAATCGCCCGATTTTGTCGGCCAAGATAGAGCATGTTCTATCTTTGACGATTTTGTCGGCCGACTTTTCGTATATCAGACAACAAATTTTGTTTATGTTGCCATGGTGATTTTTTACAACAGAAGATGAATATCTATTTTAGTTATTTCTTGTGTTTGTTATTTATTTTTTGTTTATTAGATGCAGAAAAAAGTGATGCAAGTATTATTTTGCGATCTGCATTCGGCTGTTGTGTTAGCTGATATCGTACCAAGTAGCAGACGAAAATATCGGCCGTGTGTCGTGGTTCACCAATTTTGTCGGGCAACTAAATAATGCTCACAAAAGTCGACCGACTTTGTCATTCGTCTGACATTCCCTTTAGGCTTGTTTAACTTTACATTTATGAAACAGACTTGTGAAAGCACTCTTTAATTGATCATTACTGTTCTTAAGTTACAACAAACTAAAGCATTTATGTACTAAAAAACAGTTCGGATGATTTGAAACAGGATGATACCAGCAGTGTTTCTTGAGATTGGGATAATTGGCATTTGTTAGTTTTTTTCTCATTACTATGATAATTTTTGATAATTTTGTGCACAGGTGAGGTGGTTGATAACGAGTTGTTCGCCGACCCACCCACACCTGCGCCTCCTGCTGCTCAGCAAGATGCTGCTGCTGGTCAGTAATATTGGTTGGCTTAATATAATAAATTTTGACAGAATTTTTTGTTGCCTCAACATTTGCTGCTCTAATGTCAGGAGGTAATTAATTATCTAATGCATAAGGCCGTGCAGTATTTACTATGTGAAGCAGTCATGCATCTTGGCTTGTGTGATAGAATGTCATGCAACTCTGTGAGAGAAAGGTGATAACAATAACATTCAATTTCTTATTTGTCATTTCAATTATTGCTTCAAGACCACTTTGGCTCTTGGCTGGGCCCTGTTCATAAGTTCTTGAAGTTTCTTTAGTCTGCCCGGAAACAGTATTTTTTCGAGCGAACTCATGTTTTATCACAGATGTTTTTAAAATTTTTATTTTTTTCTTTTCACCATGCTATCTCCGAGCTTTGTCGGCCAATCGTGGCAAAATTTTGCACTGTGCTCAGTAATAGGTCAGTTTCTGAAAATTAGGTTTGTCCCAACAGAACTTTAGGGGCCAAAAACATGCCAAATTTGACACAATTTCGGGCAACTTCAAACTTCCGATGGCAAATATTTCTGGAAGGGATGAAGATATTTTAAATCGGACAAGTATTTGATTTACTAACTGTCTGTAGGATAACAGGGAAGATTATTAGAATTAGCATAATTGTTAGTTACATATGCACGGTGCACGCTTATAATGAAGTTCTTAGAATTTTAGGTTTAGCTCGTTTTTTTGTTTTGTGTTTCTGTAGCCTAAAGGTTAAACTTACTGTTTCATTATTATGTGTTTGTGTGCATTCTGCCTGAAAAGGCTGTCCCCGAAATGACGTATACTGTGTCGGGCTGGACGTTAGACCCTACTCACTCACTTACTCACTGATTTACCGCCATACCTACCTTCCTACCACGTTCGGTGAAAAAAGTCAGATAAACTTTGGTCCAGTAACTTTAGAGCCATAGAGGCTAAATCATACCCATTCAAATTGACTTTTTTCGGGAGGACATATTTTGGCCTCTAGGGGTGATGCGCCCTCTAATTTTTATACGCACTATTCCTGTATTTCTGTATTAGTTGTATATTGTGGTGTCCCTGTGCTATGGACGATGGCATTGTTGCTAGATTTGAGATATGTGATAATAATACATTTCACAAGGAACAAGTTAATTTACTTTTTATATGTAGCATTTGTACTGTTCTGGTATTTACCTTGGACCAGTACTGGATGTGTTACATAACATTTGTGCGTAAGCCTCATTCGTTTATTTGGTGTACAGTGTATTGTTGAGATGTGTGAAATGGCGATGATGGTGATGTTATGTGACAGTTACAGCAGCATCTGCAGCTCCAGTGGTCACGGATCAGACCAGAGACCAGACGACCATCATCAACAACGATGCCGAGGCTTTTGCCCTTGGACCGATTGATGCCACAACCATCGGTTAGTGCTAATAGTCTATCTCGAATTTTGTGCATTTTACTATTTTCTTATTCTGCAATCTGCGTAAATATGTTGCACAGTTTATGCGCCAGAGATAAAGGCATTGCGTCAGTGCAGGTTATTAGAAGTGTGGGTTTCCAGTAAAATTGCAAACTAAGCTGCATGGAAGTTGTTATTTGATATTGGTGAAGTGAATGATAACAAAGATTGATGCCTCAGAACTTGAACATGTCATAGATAAATAACAAAGAGATGGCAATAATCAACTAGAGAAGTAAATATCACAGGCATGCGGTAGCGCAGACCTGTGTTAACGGTGATCAGCTCAGTCAATGGAGAATGGCTAAATTCGACTCCCACAGTTTTGAAACCCCTAAACCAATCGACACAAAATTTGAAACAGATGATTATGTTTGCGAGACGACCCCCTGTGCAAAATTTTGTGCAAATCCGTCCATTGGGGCTTCTCGGCAAAGGAGTGAAATATAACAAAATTTTTTTACGTTAAATATACTTTTTTAATGGCTGACCTACAGGTCAGACCACCCGGCGGATTTTCACGCACGATGGCTCAAACAACACAGTCTCACGTAAGGGTGTGTCTTTTTAGGGATGGAAAATTTAAAGTTAATATCTAACCCCTGAAAGATCCCCCAAAGTCTAAAATTGGGCTCAAAACTGACTTAGAAATTTTTTGCTTAAAACGCCCCTGAATAGAAATTTCACTTATAAATGGCCCCTAATCATCATCGTAGGCCCGTAAAAGTTGTATAGTGAATGGACAATATGGCCTCGAGAATTCCAAATATGTGGTCATTTTGGACCCCTGCCTACAGGTCACGTGACACGAAGCATGCGCAGTGAACTTTTGGCTTTTAATAAGGGCAAATGCAATGCAACTTTGAGGTTTCATATCTCTGTAACGGTGCAAGATAGATGCATGGTTTCAATGGACCACCAATAGGAAACCACATATGCCGAGTCCAGTGGTCACGTGACCCCAAAAGGTCAAACTCATAACCCATAAATCTTTAAGGCCCCGTATCTCTATAACCGTGCTAGGTAGACGCATGGTCAGCATTAACCACCAATGGGAAAGTGCCCACGCCGAGTCCGATGGTCATGTGATCAGTGATGTCACGTGCCCCCAAAAGGTCAAGGTCGTGACCTTATTACCTTTGAGGCCCCATATCTCCTTAACGATGCAAGGTGGACACATGGTTCCGATGGACCACTAATAGGAAACACCACATATGTCGAGACCAATGGTCATGGGACCGATGACGTCACATGACCCCAAAGGTCAAACTCGTGATCCCCGAATCTTTAAGACCCCGTATCTCCGTAACCGTGCTAGGTAGACACATGGTCATCATTAACCACCAATAGAAAAGTGCCCATGCCCAGTCCGATGGTCATGTGATCGATTACGTCATGTGACTCCAAAAGGTCAAGGTCGTGACCCCAATATCTTTGAGGCCCCATGTCTCCGTAATGGTGCAAGATAGACGCATGGTTCCAATGGACCACTAATAGGAAACCATGTGTCGAGTGCAATGGTCACGTGATCGATGACATCAGGTGACCCTAAAAGGTCAAACTCGTGACCTTAAAATCTTTGAGGCCCTGTATCTCCCTATCCGTGCAAGATAGTCACATGGTCAATACTAAAGCGCCTATGCTGAGTCCGATGGTCACGTGACCGATGACATCACGTCACCTCTAAAGGTCGAAATCGTGACTCTAAAATATAACATAAAAACTTTGCTTTGTAATAAAACAGCAAATATAAATGTGCAAAACATCACTTTATACACTTGTTAATGGCGACATGCAATGACTGACAGGTCGAAAACAGCAAAAAAAACATAAAAAGGTGATATTATTCAACAGCACATTGACAGTTAGGCGATGTGATGGTGAGTGATATCACATTTTTGTGATTTTTGCTGTTTTCTTTGTGTCAGTCATTGCATGTCGTCGTTAACAAGTGTATAAAGTGATGTTTTGTACATTTATCACTTATAATAACACGTGAGTTTGTTAACATTTTGTTTTTGCATTTTATCAATATTTCTCTTGTATATTGATTGCTGAGCCATTTTGCATTGTATTTAAAAGGTGTTAGTTCTTTTTTATGCTAACTTTAGTAAAGTTAGATCATTTTTGTAGTAACTGTTGCATTCACAAATAAATGGTGAAAATGTTGGGTTTGAGATGTGTTTAGCTTTAGATTACAACTTGACGTAGAACTGGTGAATATGCTGTTCTGCTAGTGTACAGATGTGTGTTTTCATAGTGTGCTAAGACGCAGTTCTGTGTTGAAACTGTTAAGGCACGGGACGTAAAACGAAGAAGAAGCGTAAGTTGGTGATTGACGAGCAGAAGCTGATCGCCAGCGATACGATGCGTGCACAGCTACATCGGGCGGCCGACCTTGTCATTCCGCTGGAGCTGGCGCCACCCACCAAGAGACTCATGGAATGGAAGGACGTTGGTGGCGTCGATAAACTGCTGATTTTGCCAGGGAAACGTATCAGACCAACCAGATTGCAACAGGTTGTTATGTCTGTAGTTTGACCTTTCCAGTGTTCCGTCAGAACTGGTTTGTTTGTTTCAAAGTCTTGAGCTTCAGCTGAGTGCAGATCACATGAACTGAATTGAACAACTCTCAGTTAGTTTTTTTTGTACAGACGTGCAAGTCAACTGGAATAAACTGAGCTGCATTGACGTATTGCATTTCAGTTTGTTTGCTCAGTGAACGCCATGCAACGTGATCGAACTAGCAATTCTCTTCAGTTCATATTTTTAGTTGCTTTGTTGCTTTAGATGCAAACGAACCAAGATTTCAGTTCCATTTATTTCTGTTGCTTGGAAGATGCCTTCATTGTTGGTGCTGGGTGTCGAGTTTTCGGTGACATCAAATCTGTGTTGCTGTTACTGATACTGTTGAGTACTTCTAACTTCTTCTTGTGAATATCTGTTGTTTACAGTGTTTGAGTTTTCAGAATTGCTGTACATTAGACCACCTTCTCCAACGATAGTGAACTTCTAGGAATTGTTAAAGTCTGAAAATTGTACCAAGTCTTTCTTGCTTTGATGCTGCTGACCAGAGTTGTAGTAATCTGCAAATAGTTTAGATTCCTTTTTGGGTTACGTGGCTTAATCTGTGTGCATAACTTACAGTATGCAGTCACCAGCATGCAGATACTTGCAGATGTTTTTTTGTGTTTCTGTAAAGGTTAAACTTACTGTTCTGTTATTATGTGTTTGGGTGCATTCCGCTTGGAAAGGTCATCTCCGAAATGACCTATACTGTGTCGGGTGGGACGTTAAACCCTACTCACTCATTATTCATATCCTGGTATTTGGTATTATTCAATATGCTGGTCTTTTATCATGCTGTAGAAGTTTTAAATAATGCATTTTTGTATGGTTGTGAAAATCTGTTCAAAAATGTGGTAACTGGTAACACATACATGTATGATTACATTGCATGACTTAGGTAATGGTGCAGATTATGTCAGCTTTTTGTGATGTGGCTGATCTGTAAACTGCAACTTGCTGTTCATGTTTTCGCAGCTGTTTAATCGTGGACTAGTCACACGTTCCGTTACTGACAAGGAAGAGGCAGAAAGTCGTCTGAAGCGCAAAGAACAAGACGTCGAAACAGAATGCGGTGCAGCGATGCAGCTCCAACAGCAACAGAATGAATTACGACGTGGTGCCAGCCTACCAGGTGATACACTGATAGAATTTTTATCTTATTTTTATCCTTACTTTATCACAGCCGATGTGTTGACTGCAAGTTTGCTCAACTGTCATTGTTAGGGCTGATACTGGTTAAATAATTTCGATCCAAAAATTAACTTTGATTACTCTACTTATTTTGAACAACTGAACTGCAGAAGTCAGTGACTAATATTTATTATCTTTTACGGCAAAATCAATAATGCAGTCCATATGTGTGTGGTCAAATTAATAGTCTGGTTCCAAGGACCTGCAAGTACAAACTGCAGAATGTGTTTCACCGATGAGAGCATACTGTACATAGTCCATTACATGTAATGTATTTGGCACTAGATGGTGAGGTTGGTGCCGGGGATCTGTCTCGTATGTCGACGGCACCCGTTGCAGTGGACAATGTGAGTGGCATTCAGCTACCCGGTGATGATGCTCCACCGGTCCCAGCTGATGTCAGTCGAGTGACCGTTGGTGTCGATGTGTCTGCTGTCGCTGACATCTCACTGCCTCCAATGCCCGATGTTCCAATGACGGCGCCGATCGATGACTTGTCTTTCCACGCTGCCGGCACATCCATCATGGATCCAACGTCCGTGGCTACACTGGCAGCCGATGAGTTTGGTGACGAGACTGCATTCAATGAAACGCTGCAGTCTGCTGCAGCCGACATCACTCTGTTTGCTGTAAGTTTACTGCTTGTGATCTCTCGATTCCTTTTGCATTGTATCTGGTATCTTTGTGTTGCTAATGCTTGCTATAACTAAGGCCCGCTTTAGCTAGTTTCTATTAGCTACAGTGTGCATGGAACTGTAGAGTAAGTGGGTGATGAAAATACACTAATAAACTATCTGTCTGCAGTGCATATGACAGTGCAATAGAACTGTTGTAGGCCTAACATTTGGGACATAGGGTTAGTGATAGGGTTGAGTTAGCTATATAGTGGGTACTACTGGGGGCCCTTGGCTGTAGTGGACTCTCACCTTTATAATGAGCCCATGAGACAGAGCCTATTCTGTCAATGCATTGTGTGGGCAACAAGATATCTGACCTATTGTTACCTTCACACTCACAGCTGTCGAGCATTACCGGCCTTTGCTTTGTGGTTGGTACTGAATTGTACTGCTTGGTGACAGAGGCACTTGTATATAGATGTAAACAACTTGCCCAGGGTTGTTATTTGATAGCGGATTGGCAAGGGCTGGGAGTCATGGGGTGTTTACATGATCGAGCTGGCTCACGCAGGCCTATTGGAACCCCGCCCCTGGCTCAAATGTAGGCCTAGACCTAGGCTTAGGCTTTTAGTCCAGAGCTGATTACATGTTATATAGACTAGAGCTGTTGAAGCAGTAATTTTTTAATGCATTGACGCACTGTGTTAATTTTTTAACGCATTATTAACGCATCCAGGCCCATCAAAAGAAGTTAGGGGGAAGTTACCCCAGACTCTGCTACATTTGGGCATGTCTCCTGTAGAATATAGAAAGTTAAAAAGCAAATAGAAACACATTTTTCAACAATAACTGACGTCATTGCTAGCATAGAAAATTAGAAATTTATTAGCCTGTCATCTAAATAATATTTATTTACAGTAGTGATGAAACGGCAGTTTGGTTACTTGAATTCATTCGATTGTCAAATAATCACAGCTTAACAGAATATTAAAACTTTTGATTCACAGACTTAAGTAAATTAAATAAATTTATGCATGTGCGTTAATTTTTTTAGCGCGCATTAATTTACTAATGAATTAATTTGACAGCTCTAATATACACCTTCCAATTACAACCCGCCCGCCCTCCTACTTAGCATGCTAATTACCATAGAACGTCGAGCTAGCTGCTCGATCGTGTAAACACTGCATTGAACTCACGGCCTCTTGTTCACAAGATTGAAGCCCTAACCACTCAGCCGCCTGCTTTGATTTGTTGGTTAGTGTTAATTTCTTGATGTCATTGTTTTCTTATGCTGCCATGTCAGGATGGAGACAATGAAGAAGATACTCGGATACTGAACCGGAGATCTGGCCAGCTTCTGAGTGCTGTCCAGAAGTCACTCAGCAAGCGCGACGATGTTGCATTCAGCGAGCTCATCCGCCGTAACCATCGCAAGCAGGTCGCCGCCAAGTTCCACACACTTCTTGTGCTCAAGAAACTCTGTGCCATCGACGTGGAACAGAAAGACTGCTTTGCCAAGATCTCCATAACACGTGGACCGGCATTTGACAATGTCATTCTGCAGTAATCTGAGTCTCGTGTGTAATACTTGTGTCTTAGTTAAATGTTTTAGTGATTAGATCGGCATGTTATTTTCTTTGTATTTTGTGTGTATACTGATGAATTAATACAGCCATTTCAGTTTAATGCGTAATTGCTCTTTTTCGAAAGAAGTGCTTAATTGTTGTTGGATTTCCAGTTTTATGGATTAATAATTACAAAATCCTGGTTTTGGATTTACTACAAAATAGTTATAGGATTCTTCTATTTTGGTTTTTAGTCTGTAGTTTTAGGTTTGCTTTAAGGCTTAGTTTGGATTTGTATGTTTACTTTTCAGAATGATACAGCAGTGGTGTGTCACGAGGTTGTTAGAAATTAGCCTAAACCTGTACTTTTTATGTGTTTATAATTTCTGTTCTTTAACCACTTTGCAATAAAACAGTTCGGAGGTGAGTGCACTGTCATTGTGAGATAATTAGTTCAGCTTCGGAAAAGTTGTATTTCAGGGAGTTAATTCATTTTTTTAAAAAGAAATTTATTTCACTTTTTTATGCTACTGGCTTGGTTGCTTTTTAGCCAAGTTTTTGTGTCCAGTCGATGCATTTCTTTGGTATCTGCTTACACGAGACGCATAAAATTCTACATTCATGTCCATTCGTCTTAGCCATTTGTCCATGCTAGTTGTCTTTGTTTTTTGTTAATCGACTCTAGCCGACTCATTCTTTTTTTTGTCAATGGGTTGAGGGGTATAGGTCTTATGGGAGAGCTAAGGATAATGGGATCATACTGTGTTACCACCCACACGACGCCGGTGATTGGACCCTGATTAATCCCAGTGAGACAGGACAGGTACTCGATTTGCCTACCCTGGAGGTGTGAGTTGACCTTAGTGTTGGTTGTATATACAGGTGCTTTACCTGTCCACAGATAGTCGCCCATCCAGGTAGTAACTGCTCAATAGTGCCTTGACCTTGAGTTGAACCAATGACCCCTGCGATCATAAGTCCAATTTTTTGACTGTTACACCATCAAGCCAAGAATTAGGTTTTGTGCTGAATTTCAGCAGGGCGAGTGATTTTCCTTCAGCTACCAGAAAGTGATATTTAATGTCCGTTTTTCATGCACAGCATTTCTATGTTTTGACTTCTGTGGTTTTTTCATTGTGAATAGTTCACTGTGTTTGTCTGATGCTAATGGTCTCTATATTTACACTTATCTAAACCACTGCAGTGAGTTAAATTACTCCAGTCTTAGGTGAAAATATCCAAGTTGTGTGAGGTCATGTTGATCATTTTGTTTTGTTAATGTGTGCTACTAGTGAAAATTCATTTGAACACAAGCTGTCAATTTAGCTGTTGTTTTTTTCAATAGTTGTGTAGTTTCATATCATAATTTTACCATAGCTGCATAGTAGTTTGTGTATGCAACTGTGTGTATTGTTGAGCATATTTGCTTAAACCGTTTTCAATATTAACAGGTTTATTGGAAAATATGTGATTATGTATAATGATATATTTGAGTCATAATCTCTTGTTAAGCATTACATCATGACGTATGTATTCGAATTGTTCGCTGCCAAAAACTTGTCCTCATAAAAACTGCACTGAATTGTTGCAAATTTTTGTCAATAAAGCTGACACCCAGAATTTGCTGTTTGTGTCCACACGCTGTGGCTTTGTATAATCATCCAACCAGCAAACTTTATGTGGTGTGGTTACTGCTGGCACGATGCATCCACTCGTATGCTTTAACTTGCACGGAACAGATGTGATTGCTTGTTGCTTAGTGTCACAACGCTAGCCGTCTTTGCTGCTCTTGCTGCTGGTTAGCTTTAGTTTGCGTTACTTGACAGTTTCATGCTTTCTTTAGCATTTGGGCCCCCTATAGAGGTAGTAGTGTTCTCAGAGAATTGTTGGTACGGTGGACCTACTTGTCAGCAGGGTTGTTAGCAATACTGGCAAAGCATATTGCAATAGCAATAACAATGCTTTGTGGAAAAAGTATTGCAATATTTTTTTCAGGTCAGTATTGCAATTTTTTTGCAATACTCCACTATCTATTTCCCCCAATAAGTGTTTATTTTTTGCTACTATGTACAATTTTTTTACAAATTTTGGGTTGACTACAGACTACGTGATAATGTGTTTAACCCAAAATTCAAACGATAAACAAGTTGTGTTGACATGTTCTTTTTTGTTAACTTTTATTTACACAAAATAATGTTCATACAAACATGGAGTCTGTACAATGGCATTTCGATAATTTACAGTATATGTCCATATAACTATAATCAGTGAGCTGTTTAGACTGGTAGAAAAAATCAAACAGTTTAATTTCAAATTGTACAGCAGCAATGATCCTTTCATCCTTCTCTATTATTTCAACTATGCAATAGACATTGTCAGTCATGAGACCATTCGATTCGTCACTAGCGCTTTGCTATAAATGGTCCATCGTCACTATGCGATTATCTAGCACTGTTATGGAAATATGGTGCCTCAAAGATAATGGGGTCACGAACTTGACCTTTTGGAGTAATGTGACGTCATCAGTCACGTGACCATTCGACTCGCGGTGTGCGACATCCTATGGGTGGTCCATAGTGACCATGTGTCTATCTTGCGCAGTTATAGAGATATGGCGCCTCATATATTGGACGCACAGACGTGGACGCGGAAAGAAAGGTGGAAAAAGGAGAAGAGAAACAGGAAGGGGAAGGGAAGGGAAAAGGAAAGTGGAAGGGAAATGGAAAGAGGAAGGGAAAGGGATGGGGAAGGAAAAGAGGAAGCGGAAGGGATGAGGGAAGGGAAGGAAAGGAAAGGGAAAGCGGAAAGAAAAGGGGATGGAGAAGGGAAAGGGAAAGGAAGATGGAAAGGGAAGGTGGAAGGAAGATAGCCTTAGAAAAGTTGGATGCATGGACACTCAGGTGATTTTATACTCTGTCCAATGCTATACATAGCGTTGGACAGACAATAATTTAACAAAAATGTGACAAGATTCTTCACATGATTAAACAGCATCCTTATGATTAGGAGTGCGCTTTATATCAAAAAATATTGCTGTAAGTATCGCAATATTTCAGCCCTAAAAGTATTGCAATACCACATGCAATACTAAACATGCAACCAGTATTGCAATACCTGTTGCAATATTAAAAAGTATTGCAATACTTAGTGCAATAATTGCAATACTGCAATATTAACAACCCTGCTTGTCAGGAGGGCCCATGGTTTTCCGCAAGTCACGGAATTTTGAGCCAAGCAGCAGAATTTGCTTTTTTCCACAGAATTTTGTATTTCCCCGGAATTTTGCAGAAATTGAGAAGTAATGATGATCAGTATGATCTTGGCTTCACAACATAATAATGATAATAAGTGAACGTTTTTATAGTGTACTATCATTTCGAAGAAATTTCTAGTGCGCTTAATGCAATATCAGTACATGTGAAACAGAAAAGACTTAAGAAATATGCTACCTATGTCGTGAAAAAAATTAAACTGTCTAAAACTGTGAATCCTGATAATAGCCATCGCAATACGTCACACAGTTATAAATAAACACAATGTGACTTCACAGATTGCACTTTTGAAAAAAAACGGTTCCTACAGGTCAGAGAAAGAAAAACTGGAAAAACTCAGGGAATTTGTGCGGTCAGGGAAAATATTATTCTTGACAAGTCAGGGAACAAGAAATCTGAGCTAATGCTCATGAGACACGCAAGAACTGATGGCTGTTCCTGTTTGCAGCTAATATCGGTTTATCTCCATCCATTTCGTCGCCGTTCACTCTTCTGCAGCCAAAAATCGCCCAAAAACACAAAAATTGTTTATTTTCTAGGACTTATACCCCTTTTGTCTCAAATGTCGTTGCTATGGCAACAAGGTTTGGTTGGGGTAAAATTTTGTTGTCAGTATTCGATGGCCCATCTGCGAAAAACCCCTATAGATGCAAAGATCTCGGGGATATCTCTAGCAAAAGCCAAGTTACAGCCCATTTTGTCCCAAATTTCGTTGCCATGGCAACCAGGGTAGTCCGGGGTAAATTTGAATGACACTGTTAGATTGGCGATCCCTGAAAACCATACTCTGGAACCAAAAATTACGACTATCTTATACACAGCCAAAGTTATGACCGTTTAAAGAATTGTTTAATTTTCCCCATAGCGCCATTGTATTTTTTGAATAAATACGTTAAATATTAATTTCACAGCATGAAATTTTGTCACGAAATACTACAGACAATATGCTGTCATGTGGTATACTGAAAACCCAAAGTCTCTTATCTCGCCTCGGCTTGCAACGGTACCGGCGTAGGCCTATGCTAGCTCTCGCGCGTAAAAAATGATCTTGGATCATGCAGACTGCAGCATCTGTTATTTTTTTGCATCTCCACTCTCCAAATATTAAAAAGCGCACAAATTTGTGGCTTCTATTTAACGTCCAAAAGCTAGACGTGTTTCAGCTTCAGGGGGCTTGGCCCCTGGCCCCACCCCTTCCCCCCTCCGAACAGGGTTTCTGTCGTTTGCATATTGTTCCATTAATACTGTTTTACCTTATAATATAGCGTTCCATTTCTGACATTTGTGCGATAGCGTTATTGTTTCGATAAGGTCAGAGTGGCTGGAAAAGTCGGGGAATTTGCTACAGAAGACCATGCAGTGTTTGAATTGCCGGAGAGTTGGGGGTTCAACCCCCCAACTGTTTTCTCAACCCCCTAACACCCTGTCAAATTATGTTCTGGGGGGTCAGCTATATACTTACATATATATGATTTACATCACAATTTTGGTCTGGCTCTGGCCGTCGAAAAGTTTAACCTCCAGCTAATTTTTCACAATTCAAACACTGCAGAAGACCTCTAGGAATGGAACCCTGAAAAAGGATTGATAATTTTCTTTGAATGTTGCTAGCATAACTGAGCGCAGTCTTCCTTAGCTGAAGTTTTTGAACAGGATACAGCTCGGTTTACTCACAAACGGAAAGCCGTAAAAGTTGATCAATTTTGTCGTGGTGAGCCGCAGAATTTTGGTAACTGGCTCGCGAAATTTGGCAAAATTTGCTGCGGAAAACTGGGCCTTATCAGTCCGAGTGACCTTCTTTGCATGCAAAGTGTTACAAAGTTAACGTCGTGGCAACTGCTGCCAAACTGCGGTCCATCGTCAGTAATTGGTAATTGGGCCGGTGAACTAAATTATCAAAAATCTGGGCTTGCGTACGGTATTTCTAGGCCAGCAGACAAAAGATGCGGGGACACGTGACGTGCATCATGCACGTGTGGCGTGACGGCGTAATGATAATAATAATATCAGTAGTTAGTGGGCAGGGCTGTGTGTGGTACAAGTTCTGCTATTACTAATGTCTACCCGCTGAGCTCACCCGCTGCATGTGCCCGGGGTGAGTGAGTTATCGCTTTACACTGGGTGCGACATAGCGCTCGGTCTGCCGCAAACCGCAGCCCAGTGAGGTGAGGTGAATTAGACCACTAATGGACTCGCAATCCGCAGCTGTCTGCTGATCTGCCCCCACGCTGTTGCAAGTGCTGCGGGCAGAGCTACTGCTGTGTACAGCTGTACTCATTGCTTACAGATCTGCTTCCAGTGTTTACCGCTGACCGTAAGCCCTAGGGACCCTGCTCTCTACATGACGTTAAAATCTTCCTGAAGTTTTCTTTTACACCTCTTGTCTTTCGAGTTGGGATCTCGTACGCGAATGACAACAGACACGGAGAGATGAGCCAGTCACAGACGCATGATGCGGCTCAGCAAGCTCCGGTAATAATGAGATTCGCCTACAGTACAAACTTATTGGACGTATAAGCTTGTTCTTTTTTCTGACTCTAATCTTTTTTTATTATAAGAAAGATTATGACTGGGTATATTTTACTTATTGATATAGGCCTAACTGTAGGGGCCTATTGTAATTTCTTGCAGCAGTCGATTAGGTGTAAGCCTATTTGCTGCGTTAGTAAACTTGCGTCGTACAAATGTCATTGACAATGGCCGAATATCGTCATAATAATGAAAGGACAGTGGTCAGCGGACCGAGTTTTGACTGTCCACACACCTCATTTCTGAGATCTCTAATGGGCGGCGGCGCGCACTGTCTGGAGCACTCTGCGACCGCCCACCGACTAACGAGCTAACCCGGTTACCTGAGGTCGGCCAGGTAAACCGGTCGAGAACCGCCCCTGCTGATTAATATGCATTACGTAAGGACCGCCCAGTCGACTGCCTCCGGCTACGATGGCTGTCAATCACGCTAGCACTGCTAGTGATGTACGTAAAGCTTTATTATTCTATTAGGTCTGTAGGCATTTACTTACTAGCACTACCATCTTGGCAAATATGTGCGTTGGTTTTAATTCGTTGGCCAGTTAATTTTATGTGTATTAACTCTAGTTTGTTTCGCTGATTCGTTTTAGCTGAATTTTAGAGTATATAAAAATTTCAAAGAGGAGAAGATGTCATGGCCAAGGCTGGAATATTAGTTCGAAAAACCGAGGTTTTGTATATGTTATAAGTCTCAAAAGTCAAATTTCTGAGTTTTACGTTTGTTATTTGTTGTGCAGTTTATACGAAAAACTGACTAAGTTTTAAAATTTGTGTGTCAATATCTTTGTACATCAAAGCCTTAAAAAATTGAAGTATAAAAAGGTATACGTCTAAAAGCTAAAAAATGAAACAACTCTGGTTTTTCCAGCTCTGGTCAGCGTCGAATGCCGACATGATATACGGCCGCCCTATTGCCAAGTGTGTCAGGCATTGACAGCAGATTACGTCACTTTTTCTAGCATTTGGTGATATTGACTTTTCACATTTTAAACCGAAAATCATCACCGATTACCACTGCCTTGTAAACTGTAGGCAAACTTACACCAATTTTGATTTTTTTTAAATGCCGAAATTGCGGTTTTGTGTACAAGTTACGAGCCCGTGCTCAGACGGACGAGCTATACGCGTAATGCGGCCTACAGGAGGCGCATACGATGATACGAATTAAGAATCTATAATATACTCAATACTGTATAGATCTGATCTGATCGTTAGTTATTAATATCGTATAAATTAAGGCGACCACATTATGGCCGTCGATATGTTCAAACCCGTCGCGTCCACGTTCTTTAAACTTCTAGTTTTTTAACTGTTTATTTTTCTCCACATGGGGGTAGACTAATCTTGTTTTATTTCATTGTTTTAGCCAGGTATTGCCTGCATTGATATAGCAAGAAGCTGGCGTGGCATCGATCGAATCTTACTGTAGGCTTTTTTATATTACTAGAACATGAATTTGAGACCACAGACTAAGTTGTCTCTGCAATTCGTTAAATATAATGCCGTTCGATAACGCTTGTTGTTATAATAATCTTACCAAATCCGATTATCACTCACTGGGTTTATTTCGATTTTCGACATTTACAGCCCAGCCCTTAGCTGCTGCAGCAGCAGTTGCTGGCAAGCTCCGCCCAACAGCGAGCTTTGCTGCGGCGCCACGGGCGTGGCTTGTTGACCGACTTACACATAAAAACATTTCGCCGGCAGCGTGCGACGTGCAGTCGCCGTGCATTGTTGGATGCTAGCTTCTGTTGTGTATGGTGGTTAACAGAGTGCGATTTATTCAGTTTCTTACAAAGATTATTTTCACTACTCATCAGCGAGTAGTTTCGGTCAGTAACGTTACTAAGACATAGTGCGATGGATCACGGCAGCGCTGCACGAAATGCTGGTCCGGTGGCGCTGCCGCCGCCGCCGACGACACTCTTCACGACCAAAGGTCCCGTGGTTTATCATCATCAGCAGGATGTGCTGGACGAGCTGGCTGCTGGAGGAGTGCTTAGCTGCGGCGCCCAGTCGGCTGCAGCCGTGCAGCTGGTGTGCACAAACCCCGGCTGCACGGTGGAGCCGTGGATGGACGTGGGTGACTGGGAGGCTCGAGTGACGTCGGCACAGCGTGCAGGTCAGCAACAGAGAGGCTGGAACGGCGACGAGGACGACTGGCGGCCTGATCACGTGACCGGAGTGCATGGACTGTCTGCTGGTGGCGGTGCTGGCGTGTTTACACAGCAGCTGGTGTGTCCGTGCGGTCGTGGATATCGTCGTCGTGCCACCATGCCGTCCACGTCGTCTCCTACCCGTCTGGACCGACTGCAGCAGCTGCGCTTGATGCGTCGCTCGGAGCCAATGCTGGCTGGCGTCGCGCCGTCGTACCCGGCGAGCCCGTACAGCCACTGGCCGCCGTTCACTGCGACCGATGCCGGTCTCTGGTCGTCCAGGCCCGCCATGCTTCAACCGGCGCAAAATCGGGCACATCTCGGCTTCTGTCCACAGGCGCAGGAGGTCGGTGTCGGTGAACTTGCGCCGGCGGCTGTAGGATTTACGTCGACGTCGCGACAGCGCGTTTTGTCCGAGCCCGAGACCTACGACTCTACCAACACCGCTCACTGTACCGCCACGGACGCAACTAACGGTTACGTGTACGGGCTCAACAGTCAGCAGCAGCAACTGCTTAAACCCATCAACGGCTACCACGTCCCGCCACCGTCCCTGCAGCTAGCGCCGTCGTCGTCGTCTTCGACGTTGGATTTGTGCCACGCCGGTGAGCTGGCAGGCGGTGGTATGTACGCTGCGAGCTTTCAGCCGGACTGCGTCGTCGACGTGGTAGGTCGAATGCAGGGTCTCTCGGTCGGTCAGGAGGGTGAGAGACACAGGAACGCGTCGTCCGGCTTGACGCCCAAGCGACCTACGCGGCCCGACGTGACGGCGACGGCGCTCAACGGCGAGGGCGTCGTGGCTTCAAGTCGAGGTGCCAGGAGCGGCAGTTCGGGACGGGATGGCGCCAGTCCGGACTCTATGTCGTCTGACAGTGGCTCGTCGAGCGGGTCTGGACGTCGCAAGCCTGCCGCCGTCAGCCGTGCGACGACCGTCTGCAGTCGCGGAAACATCTTCCGACAGCGCACCCCCGCTGAGCTAGCCGTCTTCCGGTCTCTGTCACTTCACTGCAACGCGTACGAAGTGCAGACGGCGGGCGATGACGCGCCGTACGGCAAGGATCGACTGCGCACACACGTCCTGGTGGCACTCAGTGCCGCTCGACGTTCTACGGTCGACTGCGTCGTCTGTGCCGCCCAGCTGCCAGTTTACCACAACTTCCCGCTGCTCGACGGACTGTTCTTTGAGTCGCCGATGAGGTACAACAGCGACGTGCGTGTCGAGCCGCTGACCATCGGAGGACTTCATCGTCAGCCGCTCAACGACGCCTCCAAGTTCTACCTCAACGCCGTCTGCTTCAGCTGTCTTCAGGTGCTTGTCTAATTGTTTTATTCATTGATTTATGTAATAATTTTTCATTATGTGTGGTAATGCATTCCGTGATACTGTGTGTGACAAATCTTCTGCTGATTGTTGCTGGCTTTCACGTATCAAAAAGAAGATACAATGATGTCAGGGTTGACAAGCGTCTGAAGTCATCTCAGTTGTCTGTATTTCCAGAAATATTTGACTCAGTATTTCGGTCTGGCTACAGGACTGGATTTTAAATTTTTAAAAACGCCCAATAATTGTGTCCAAGTGCATCTGTGAGAGCTTATGGGTTAATAATTAGTCCGCCCGAAAACGATAGTTTTCGGAAGGACTTCTGTTTTGCTGTGGTTCATTTCTCTTTTTTTCGCCGCGTAATCTCCGAGCTCCGTCGGCCGATCGGCGCGAAATTTTGCACGATGCTCGGTGCTGCGTTCAGTTTTATAATCCCGGTCCAAAATTTTGGGGGAGCCTCCCAAAAAAATTCTTAGGGGCCAAAAACATTCATAATTTGGCCA
>Ga0209367_1001787_pt1 | contig 27334 bp, 18 predicted proteins | sample WorMetLIZISLAND2_FD_187412 | JGI IMG/M metagenome (GOLD analysis project Ga0209367, IMG submission 187412) | Marine gutless worms symbiont microbial communities from Max Planck institute for Marine Microbiology, Germany - Olavius geniculatus... ...
CATTGACACACAGTCAGTGTGATGCGGGCAATGTCACCTTTTGTAATTTTTGCTGTTTTCGATGTGCAAGTCCTTAAATGTTGCCGTTAACAAGTGTATAAACTAATGTTTTGTACATTTATAAATTACAATGACATCACTTCCACAATCTGCTCACACGAATACGCAAGGTAGGTACCTTTTACTAATATATAGACGATAAAAATTTTGTCTAATATATTGAGGCTCAGAACTGTTTGAATGCCCCTCGTATTTGCATGAAATCGTAATTGACTCAAATGCTCTTATTTGCGGCTAGCGCAAATGTAGGCTATTGTAAATTCACATATGCAAATGAGAAATTCACAAACGTATTCGTTAGGGCTTTTACAAAGTCAGATGCCACGGGGCTCCACTTTGGTAAACCTAGCTACAGACTGGAAAATTAAAGAAGCTTAGGGGTTAATTTTCTGACTCACACTGTATATACTTGATAATCTTAACGCGGAAATATAATACTGGTTTCTAGGCCAGCCAGCTGATACAGCAACGATGATCCAGTAAAGTGTATGTTTCAGATCGTAGCGTCCTCTGGCGAAGTGCAATGTTCTAATACACACGCAAGTACGTCATTCTGCAAGCTTTCGACGCATAGTTGTTTGGCAGCAAACTTAGCACCGATTGGCTAATATGTCACACCGATTATGTGCATTAATAGGCCCACGGCATTTAGGCCCTAAACGTTTTGTTTAGTGTTTACCCTATTTACCGCCTATTTCGCGTGTTCTGTTTTTCCCCAGGAAAAAGCACAAGCACAAGTTGAGTGAGGTAGAGACGTGAGTGGTCGTTTGATGGCCAGTGATGTCAAGAATATTTGTACGGTAGCAAAAATTATTAAAATCTGTTAATCTATCTTCAAGTTACGATCAATAATATTTGAGCCCTTTTGGGACACACTGTATTTGTCAATTCCAGCTGGCAGCCTGTTTTTTTCTTCTGAACAGTAGACATGTGCTGCATCGCCGGTTTAACCATTAAAGGCTAGCTATACACACTGGTCTATTGTGGTCTGTAGTAAACAGCAAAATAGTCCATTGTTACGCTCTAGTGTGTTGTTAACCACAAAGCACAGGGTGGCCGAAAAAGTAGGCTATTGGCCTGCATTTTGTCCATATCTTTACTAAATATTGACTAATTTTCACGATTTTTTCATTAGCAGACTCTGTAAAACATTTGCTAACTCAGCTCAACTCGAGTTTAATAAAAAAAAACGATAACCGCGGCTAAAAAATATACAAACATAAAAGTAGCAACTACACATAGCTAACAGAGCATACAAAATACGAAATAATCCACACTCAACACTCCTTTAAGTCCCGTTCACATCCACATAGATACACCAAAACAAAGCACACACCGTTATATATGTTTATATTTTTAAGTTATTGGTATTTAGGCAGGGCAAAGTGGATAAAAGACCAATATTTGTTAGTTTTGGTCCGTGGTATGGGATAAGCGGTATGTCGTCGGAGTCGAGAAATAGTATCTGAGTCTAGTCGTTGGGGAAGAAGGTCGTGTAAACAACTGTCAGCATTTGTAACTGTGCGAAAAAAATTTTCTCTCCATCACACCTTCGTACAGAAAGGGGTTCTACCCCAGCGTATGCACATGCTGGACAACAGGCTGATAGACTCACAATATCGAAGCGCCTGTAGGAGCGTACTGTATACAATGCCGTCGTGTAATATTAATAAATTTATCGGCTGCTAGCAGCGAAACAATTACATTATCGACAGCAGCAGCAGCAAGTCAAGTGCAGTAGCCTATGTGTATAGCGAGCGACAGCTCTCTGCGTTGGGTCTATAGCATAACATAGCGCGTGCTTGCTGGCATTGCTCGCCCGGCAAGGAAGGTGTAACTACTGGTTGCTCGAGCGAGGTGATTGGTCAGTCGTAAGGTTTCCATGCAGCATGGACACTGGAAATAGCGGCTCCAGTGATGCAGACTTCTGCAGTTAATGCCGTAAACGCCGGTCAAGCGAATGCCTAATATACGCACGTATCTTGTGAGAGTTCTGTGATATAAAGTATAAAATTCGGACTGTTGAGCGTCAATGGAAGTTGACGAAGCGTTGGGCGAGCAGCCGTCGGTCTACCACGCTGACCTGTTGGACGCCGACCTCCAGTCCAGACAGTCTCTGCTGGGTGCTCGGCGTACCTGCACCGAACGCTGTACGTCCTTGGTGCCTGACTCACTGCCGCAGACCGACGACAACACTCTAGCAGGTCGACATATCAACGCCGATCTGACGTCGAACAGCAACGTCGACGTCGACAGTAATCTACCGCAAACGGTCAGTCATCAGCATCATCAGCATTATCAGCAGCAGCAGCAGCACCAGTTTAGTACAGTTCAACAAGGGCGTCAATCCCCCAAGACCGATGACGCATTTCCCTCTTCGCCAGCCTTGTGTCTCCCCACCTTTTTATCTTATCTTTTTTTTCCTTTTTTCTTTCTACTCGTGGTTTAGGCCTAATGCATTCTAGAGACAAAAGTCAACATGTTGATCCATGTCAGAAGTCTTACATTCCTTGGGCAATAACGGCAGATAGAAAACATCTTTGCCTTCATATGACATTTTCTTCATTTGCTGTTAATTGTCTTATTATTTCTATAGGGTGTTTCATAAAAAAGCGCCCTTTTTTCATAATTTAGTCAAATGATGATCAATTTACACAAAATTTTTACCACATGTAGCTGAAAAAAATACTAATTCGAAATATTTGAACAAAATGTGGTTCATGGTTAAATATTTTTTGCTAGTTGGGACGTAATGCTGACGTTATAGTGTGCTGCGAGTACAAACTGGCTTGTCGCAACTGGTGCTAACAGACTTGTTGAATAGCTGCCCTGCGTCGATTGCGAACTTTATCTGGTTCACTGATGACAAACTGTTGAAGTTTTAACATTGTAGCCACAAAAAACGCCCAAAATGATCACTGTCATACACTTGTGGGGATAGATTAACTTTTACACCTTCCAGCAAGGCAGTGCACCAACACGCACCGTTTGCAAGATGATTGAGTTTTGGATTGCGAGACGCCTGATTTCATGCCCCCATGTTGCTTAGTGCTGACACGATAAACATTTGTCATTAGTAAACCAGATAAAGTTTACCATCGAAACAGGGTAGATACTGACAGAACTAGTTGAGACAAGCCAGTTTGTACTCACGACACATTATGACGTCAGCATTGCGACTAGCAAAAATATTTAACTAAGGGCCACATTTTGTTGAAATAATTTGAGTTTGTATTTTTTCAGCTACATCTGGTAAAAATTTCATGCAAATTGATCATCATTTGACTGAGTTATAAAAGAAACAAAAAGGGTGCCTTTTATGAAACACCGTGTATATGTATGCATAAACATTGGACATTGACACCAGGCTGGCGACGCGGTTTTGAAAGTGAAAATACAATTTTATAAGCGGAGCGAGCAAAAACATTTTTTCGCACCCTAGATTTTTTCTCTTCCTTCAACATTTTTACGCGCGAAAGCAGCTACTGCTTTCAGCGCGTCTTAGCCATCGCAATTCTGTCCGTCTGTCTGTCCGTCCGTCTGTCACACGGGTGGATCAGTCAAAAATGGTGCAAGATAGGATCACCAAATCTTCACCGTTGGCTGCCTGGAAGACTCTAGTTTCAGGAACCGTAAAGCTTTTCCATAAATTCAAAAGGGGTTACCCCGAACGAAGGCGCTAAATGAGAGGGGGTGGGCAAAATTTGCGATTTTTGGCCAATAGCTCGCTGTATCTCAGTAACGGTGCGAGATAAAGCCTAGGTTACTATTAATTACTAATGGGAAATCGTATACTGGCTTTCGATTGGAGCCGAATTCAATGACCTTGGATGATCTTGAACGCCAAAATAGAGGGTTTTGTGGATTTTTTTGGCAATTTCGGGCTGCGACACAGATCTGTATCATTCACAATTCTGTCCGTGCGTCTGTCTGTCTGTCCGTCCGTCCGTCACACGGGTGGATCAGTCAAAAGCGGTGCAAGCTAGAATTACCAAATTTTCACCGTCGGCTGCACGGAACTATCGTTATGCGATCCAGATAAAAAATTTGGTATTTGTATATTAACTTAGCGTGAACACCCCTTTTTCAGCTAATTTACTGAATCGGAACTGCTATAAGTTTTCGCGGGTCTCGTGAGCATTAGCTCAAATTTCTTGTTTTATGACGCAACATGCGTCATTCTTCTTATGTTTAGGCTCCCCTGCAGTTTACTACGATATTTTATGTTCGCCCAGTTTTAATGTCAAGCTACCACAAATGTGCTGTTTTACGCCCGGCTCTGCAGAATAAATTTTTAGTCTCCAGCTGGCGACAGAAAGATGTTGCTGGCAAGTCGTGGTCGGACGTTGGTAATAAGTTCCATTCTGTGGGACCGGACACGGAGAAGCTGCAGAATTCTGAGGTCATTCCGTTTGAACGAAAAAAAGTTTAAAGAACAATGCACAGGGTGCACCGATAAAACGATTACCTAGGAAAAACTATGCATTTTAACAAATGTAAGAGATTTTTTTATCAAATGTGCGTTGTTCAAAGCGTAGGGTTCAGGCAACAAATTTCGTTACAATATTTGGTTTGGATCCAAAGTTACAACCATTTGAACGTAAACCAACGCCGCCGACGTCTATAGTAGAATGTCGTCAACAGTCAGTAATTATTATCATCAGTAGCATCGTGATTTTAATTCCACGAAATAAATAATACCATTATATAGTGAGGAGAGAGGCACACGCCCAAAAAACAAAAAAAGATTGTTCAAACGACTGCTCGTAAAATCGAATAAGACGATAGGCGTATATTGACTGCATGCATAGAATGACAGCTAAGACATCAAAAAGCAAAAAAAATCTAACGAAATGACGTCAGCGTTGAAAGTACACGCATTGACGGTTTTTGCGCGTCTTAGCCATCGCAATTCTGTTTGTCCGTCCGTCATACGGGTGGATCAGTCAAAAACGGTGCAAGCTAGAATCACCAAATCTTCACCGTCGGCTGCCTGGAAGACTCTATTTTCAGGAACCGTAAAGCTTTTCCATAAATTCGAAGAGTCACCCCGAGCAAGAGCGCTAAATATCAGAGGGGTATGAACAATATGCCACTTCCGGTGTTGGCTGAGCGGGACAGGTCACGGCCTCTGGTGAGTACGAGTAAAACACTAAAGATAATTAGCCGCCGGTCGTCTGGCGCCCTCTGACGACTGTAAAAAAACATGGTTGCTAGGATGCGTGAACTTAGATTTTGTTTTACTGGGCTTTTAAACATGCACAGCTGTTGCGCGTTCCCCTTTGCGTTAGCTGTCCTTTTTTGTCTGTTATTGTTACACGAAATCGCTGCCGCTATAAGCAATTCCGACTATAGCCCCCCCCCCCTAAATCCGGCCCTGTGTAGCGCGTTTTGTTTGTCTGTGGTCCGTCTGTCTGCGTGTCACAATCGTGCACTCTGCTTAAAACGTTTGACGGATTTGGATGCCATTTGGCAGGTACATTTGTGGGGTCCATTGACGCATTGTGTTAGATTATGGGGCCCATGACCCCCAAGTAAAGGGAGATATTTCGGGTCGTCCAAATCCTCACACTGCTGTTAACCCGTTAATGCCTGAATTACATGATGTATTCTATCATTTACCGTCAAAATAGGTGTCCCATTTTTGGGACGCTAGGCATGAATGAGTTAATGTGCGTTTTCAAGCTATCTTGCTTACTTACTTACTTACTATTATTATTAGTACTACCCTATCAACTGGTTGGTCCTGTGTACTGCTGACATAAGGTGTCGCGGTCTGGTGACGTCATCGTTGGTGACGTCATCGCGGAAAACAGCACGGAGCCGTGTAATTCCAGCGATGACCAGCTGGAGACAGCAGCAGCGGGGCAAAAGTCGGCGATGTCGTTGAGTACGAGTGATGACGATGAGGCGGAGAGCTGCGACGAGGATGATCGGGTGACGATTAACGTCAGTGGACTTCGCTTCGAGACTCGCCGATCCACGCTAGCAACTCACCCTACGACACTACTGGGCAACGCCAGACGCCGGCGCCAGCACTATGACCCTGTGAGATCGGAGTACTTCTTCGAGCGAGGACGGCATACGTTCGACTCCCTGCTCTACTACTACCAGAGCGGCGGTCACTTACATCGGCCGATGACCGTGCCCCTGGACGTGTTCGTGGACGACCTGCGCTTCTATCAGTTGGACGAGAAGACGATCGAAAAATGCTGTGCCAGCGAGGGCGTCTTTCGACAGAAGCTTCCGCAGCTTCCCCGGAATCAGTTCCAGCGAAAGGTACGACGACACTATACTTTTTCTCAAAATTTTAGACCAAAAACAGGTTTATAATAGATTGAATGTGTTCAGCGTGTTTAGCGTTATCTGTAAAAAATCAACATTTTGATTTGTTTTATTTTGTCAGTTGTTTTACTTGATCTTCAACTTGCGTAATTTCCGTTTTCCATCAGTAATATTAGTCAGAATTGGTAGCTTATGCTACAAGTTGCTGTTAATGTGCAAAAAACTGTAACAATTGCGAAGGAAAATTGCATATACTTTTTTATTGTATTTTGCATAATTTAAGTAAATAAGTTGCTTTTAATTGCAAGTGAATGAATAATTAAGATAAATATTATCAAAATTGGTATATGATCGAAAAAATGTATTGCAAATAAGAAGGGGGGCAAAGTTTTTTTCGAAACACATTGTATACAACTATCGTGCTTTTAGTTGAGTGTAATAACTCAGTCAGCTGTTAGAGTCGCTACATTTATCATACGAGCACCTCGAGAGAGAGTGAGTACAGAGCTTGTCAGCCTCAGGTCGAGTGTCCTGTGGTCAGGCACGCAGCAATATCACTAATGCATTGGCACTCCATTCCCGGCCACTTGTCATTCGCTTTCAGCCACTCGGTCACCGTTTCGTTCCGTCTGTCATGGTAGTTATTATGCGGCCGTCCGTTTTAATAAACCGCAATACGCGTCTTGGTCTGCCTGTCTGTTCGTCTATCTCATACGGGTTTCCAAGTTTCTGACTGAAAAAAACAAAAAGAGTGCAGAAAAAAAACTCGGCGTGAACTTTTCCCAGGGGCAGAACTAAACGGTGCACCAATTTTCTACGCAGCAGGGTCAGGGTTAGGGTTATCGTTGCGCAATGAGTGTCTATCTCGGCGGATGACCACATACTATGTCGGCACTAGGCCGACATGTTTTTTGTGTGGGTGGACCAATATATTAGCCGTGTGATTATATTTGCTAGACGTCATTTTTCGTGCCAACTGTAATGCCGCTGAAAATCGTTATTTAGGGTAAAGGGGAGGGGAATATGAACACCTTAAACGAGTTAATGATTATTGCAGTGATGCATAACCGTGCAGCATGACAATAGGTCTTGGGTGATAGGTTTTCGAATGCTTTATCGCTGACGACTAGAAAAGTACTAAAAATGTGTTAAAATCTTAGAAAAGTAAGTGTTTTAAAATAAGCATTAAAGTGTTCATATTCCCGGCATGGAGGGTAATACAAACACACGTGTGGGTAATATGAACAGGATGCGTTCATATTACTTTAAAGCCGTTAAAATAGAACTGTTCATATTACCTTAAGCATAAATCACAAGAATGTAATGACTACAAAATTTACAAAAAAGCCTAAATGTATAAACGTGTCAGTATCGCAGAAACAGCTACATGCAAAGGACCTGTTCATATTACCCGCAACTGTTAATAGGCCTACTACTGTTCATATTACCCCACTACCATACTTTCAATGCCATGTTCATATTACCGACGCTATTAGCACTCAACAAATTCGCTGCTAGGCTGATAATGCAGCACTGATTGTCGCCATTTTTGTTGTATGGCGAAACTAAAAAGATTACTAGGCTGCATCAATCAAGATAGAGTGCCATTCGTGACGTCGTGTAAAATTAACAACGTCGAATGCAAACGTAGAATTGATAACAAAGTTCACAAAAACAAGACTACAGAAGGTTAACCATGACATAAAAACAGTTGTCTGTACAAGTTTTATTTTTTATGTGTGCAGCACACTAAACACGACGTCTTTAGTGCGTCACAAGCTTAAATACAATGTACACAGAAGGACTAAATAAATATCATAAATAGGAAAACCATGTCCATATTAAGGCGAATAAACGTGTTCATTGCCCGCATATTCGTATTCCTCCCCCCTTTACCCCAGGGGTTTGCGCAGCGATGTCTATCCTTCATTACTGGACTTAGCCCATCGTAAATATCTGCTACACTAATTTATCGTTTCTTGCATGCTTCATCCGGCATTATTACCGCAGAACTTCTAATAAAAGCTCTCGGCTTTTATTAGAAATTTTACGGTGAACAGTCAGAACTTTTCAAAGCCCAGTTAAGTTCAGTTTGGTTCATTTTTTGTCGTTTTGTACATCTTTTTAGTCGAATTTTTGGTAAAATTAGGTTTTGTTTCTTCGTATTTAGAGTTTGCGGGCAGTTATAGGTGCGTCTTTCTTCGTCTTACTGCCATTCAGTGCATGGCGTCGTGGCCGGGTGATGCGCAGGCGGAAAAGAGCACTTTGTGCCAATGGCAAAATTATCGGAAAATCGTTTTGTCGTCAAGTTTCGTCCATAAAGCAAAATCTGGGGCTGAAAAACTCTCACCTGCGAAAAAGTTTGGGACAAAATCGAAATTTTGCGCACTCGGAATCTCCTTTGCGGAAAATTTGCAACAGTCTGTCGATAAATTACAACTTCCTGTCCTGCCTATTTTTTAAGCTACGACGCCACTGCTTGCAAAATTTACGCATGCACTGTTCCGTTTGTTTTGTCATTATTTTTGGGCATAATTTGCTAATAATGGTGATGATATTGACTGCATGAATGTTTTTGTCGGCAGGTTTGGCTATTGGTGGAGTATCCTGAGAGTTCGACGGCCGCCCGCGTGGTGGCGCTAGCATCAGTCATCGTCATACTTATCTCTATCATCGTCTTCTGTCTGGAGACGCTGCCACGATTCCGACGTTTCCGAGTCGGCGAAGCGGCGGCACCGATGACCAGTGGCACCAACGACACGCGGGCGCTGACGAAACACACAAACGCCACGTCGAGTTCAATGTACTTACCTCACAGCGTGCTGGAGCATGACGACAACGTGCCGCTGTTTGCGGAACCGTTCTTCGTCATCGAGACAGTCTGCATCATCTGGTTTACCGCCGAGCTGCTGATTCGGTTTGCGGCGTCCCCCGATCACGTCGCGTTCTTTCGTAATGTCATGAACATCATCGACGTCGTCGCTATCGCGCCGTATTTTTTCTCTCTGGGCACGGCAATCGCCGACAACGGGCGCACTGCCGGCAACCGTGCCATGTCTCTGGCAGTACTGAGGGTGGTCCGACTGGTCCGGGTGTTCCGCATATTCAAGCTGTCCCGCCACTCCAAGGGACTGCAGATCCTCGGGCAGACGATACGCGCCAGCATGCGAGAGCTCGGCCTGCTCGTGTTCTTTCTGTTCATTTGTGTCGTGTTGTTCTCGAGTGCCGTCTACTTCGCTGAATCTGATGACGACCATGAGTCCCAGTTTGACTCCATTCCCGACGCGTTCTGGTGGGCCGTGGTAACGATGACGACAGTCGGCTACGGAGACATGCTTCCCGTCAGCCCGCTCGGCAAGTTGGTCGGTTCCCTGTGTGCAATCGCCGGCGTGCTGACCATCGCGCTGCCCGTGCCTGTGATCGTCTCCAACTTCAACTACTTCTACAGCCGTGCCATCGAGGCCGAGGACCGACGCAGCTGCCGTGGGTCCGACTCGTCAGATCTGATAATCGGCAGCAAAGATCGTCGTGACGCGACCGGCAGATCTCTGGCAAACGACGACGATTTGTTCGTCAACGACGGACCCACTCTCGTCTGACTACACATAGCTAGGGGTGAACCAGATACAGGTGACTGGCTGCACGCGTCTAGATAGCAACAATAAAAACTTGCAGCACTCGGATTCTCGGAGACTTAAGCGTCGATCTGTCTCCACGGTTGGAAACAGATCATGCAATGTTGAATTCCCTCCCTTTTTGCTTCTTTTTTTATTTTTTGCATTTTTTTTCTTTTTTTTCTTCGCCTTTTCCCATTAAATTTAGGCCCTTGAAATCCAGTTAGAATGTCTAATGTAACCTCCCCCAGCGGAGTCCAATGTGGAGCCCCAGCCGAAATTGAACTTGATGCATTTTAGCCACACAGCAGGAAATTTTGTGACAACACTTTTCATGGTTTTCTTGAGAATCGACTGACCATAGCCTAATGGTCCATAGATGAAAAGTCTCTGTAAGCTACAGCTAAATTTGCAAGGAATTGAATTCACAAGGTAATAAATTCACAAGTAACTGATTATTAGCAAATAGCCGGCACCGAATTCCGTTCTTTACAAATTTCGCTTTTCGCCAAAATTGACCATTTTCCTTCCACTTTTTTCCTTGCAAATTCATAATTCCCTGCAAATTAAGGCGATCTGCAGTACTGTTGAAGATCATAATAGCCAAAGCTTTGTGTTGCACGGTCAGACGTCGAACGTGAACTTGGAATTCAGTCAGTCAATATTTGGCGAAGTCGAGCTGAGTCAATATCAAGAGCCTAAGTCTATCATCGTATATTTTATCCAGCGCTTATGTGCACGGCGCCCGGTTCGCTACATCATCAATAAGCATTGTTGGTAGCGATGAGCGATCAGCCACTATACAGACGGGCGGCCGCTATCAATGAATGGCTGGGCGCGCTGCGGTAGCTATAGTAGACCTGTAGGCCTATATAGTGTCGACGCCAAACTTATACATATTGGATGAGCTCGTGCAATTGCTCGGCGCCATCCATGCACCGACCTCAGCGACAAGCTGCTGCTGCTGCTGGTGCTGCTGCCGCTGCCACTTGTGATAGCTCGGTCCCTTAACAGCGTTTGCCATTGGCGTACGTCGTGTGTTAACAAGTAATTTGAGCAAAGCTCATGAGGTGCGCGACAACCGATAGCAATTCCTGTTGGCAGGTTGCCCTGGTCTTAATGGTCTATCTCCATCTGTTTCGTCGCAATTTACTCTTAAAGTGTGCACGGCAGCCAAAATCGCAAAAAAACATTAAAGCCCCCTATTTTGGGGGTTCAAGGTCACTCAAGGTTATCGACGTTGACACTACTAAGAAGCTCGTCACTAGTGCTTGTTATGACAAGCAGCATGTCTGTACCAATGTGCAACCGTTTTCACGCTACGCAAGCCAATAGCGATAAAATAACCACTTTGAAGGGTACTCTTATTTTACGGCCCGCGTACGCAGGCCTCTTTGAACCTAAAAGATCAGTGCTTAGACTGCTAAAATTTACGTTTAATGCTGAAAATTTAATAAGCAGGTTGTCCTAGTCTAACTCTAGCCGTTTTGGCGCAATTCACTCTTAAAATGTGTGTTACAGTCCAAAATCGCGAAAAATTCCCCCAAAACCTTTATTTTAAAGATTCAAGGTCGCTCAAGGTCATCCGTGTTAATAAATTTAAAAAGCCTGTCACCAGTGCTTGTTATGATATGCAGCAAGTCCGTACCTATCTGCAACCATTTTCACACTATACAAACCAATAGCGGCAAAAACGACTTTCTGCGGGTCATCCCTCTTTGACGCCCTCGTTCGAGGGGAAACCCCTCACCCAGGGGCACAAAATTTTGTCATTAGAAACTAGAGTCCTTGGGGCAGCCCACAGTGAAAATTTCGTAATTCTAGCTTTCACCGTCTTGATAGGGCTCAAGGGTGTGACGGACGCACGGACAGACCGACGGACGCCCAGACCATGGCTAAGACGCGAAAAGCATAGTTTTTTCAAACATCACCATTACACAATGTCAGAAGAACTTTGCTGACTGTGTAATGGTAAAGTTCGAATTATTAAATTGTGATTTGTGCTGTTTTATATCTACAACCACGATGTCGCCCTTACACTGTATATAAACTGAACAGTTTTTTCTACATAATTATTCATATTAACACAAAGCGGTCAGTGCTAAGTCCAACCCTAGGGGTCCGTCACGCGGCTAACCATGCACGTGCATGCAGTTGAATTTATTAAATAGTTGCAGTATCTTTGCTTCTAGAAATGCTAAGGGTGTTTACAAACTACACGCTGCATTGGAATTGACTTCATATACTCGATCGTGTGTTAGAAAGATTCACATGCATTATGGTTCTTCGCGGGAACCCATCTCACAGCTACGGGGCGCCACCTGCCATATGGGATCACACTGTGTTACCTGCTACGCGACACATGTGAACGCGCCTCGTCTTACCCCAACCAGGCAAAACATTACTCGATTTACCTACCCAGGAGGAATGGAAGGCTGAGTTGACTTGGGTGGTTGGTTGTATACTGATAAGATTGCTCACCCATCCAAGTGGTGACTGACACCGGCATATAGCATTCGTTTTGATCAAGACCGAAAAAGTGTTTCGGCAGCATTAAATTTCAGAAAAAAATACATTATTTATGGCAAATAAAACACCTCTCGTCGTTCAGAAGCTATATGTTTCTTGAAATATAAGAAAAAGAGAAGTTCAAGTGCTGTACGTGTAAGGCGCTGATTGTTTAAAACTACTTTTTTTCCTTTATACGCTTTGTTTTTTTCCTTTGGTGTTTTCCTTTTTTTAGTTTTTCCCATTTCCCTTTCTTTTTCTCTCTCTTTCTCACCAACTAAGCCCAAATCCACCATCATTCTGGAGAGCGCTGTAAATTTCTTCATCGGTTTCTGGTGGAGCCTTACTTTCAAACGACTTTCGGTGCATTTTGATTCGGAAATTATGCACCGTTTTCCACTCCAATAATGACTGGAAGCTTGGGGCGTTCGTCTTTCAACATACTCTCTGCAAGTGCATGCATTTCAGGCTGGTGGGCGTGGCTAGTTTGGGTGGGGGAAGGCTGTGGGTACATATTAGTGATGTACGACGGAACTGGATTAGATATTTGCTGACATTAAGGTGGCGCGTTCATATGATCGGCTGCTCTGATGTCGACACATCAGCTCTATGGTCATCATCACACCATTGTGGTCGGTTTATTACTCGTAAAGCTCGCACAGCACAATGCAATGAGTAATAACAGCGTGTCGGATGAATCCGCACGAATTCGCGCTTTACCAACAAAATGGTGGCATCAGCAGCAGCAGTAGGCCTAGCAGTAGCGTCAGTGTGGCATAATAGTCATGCCCACGGAATTTGGATTAAAGTGTCACTGCTTTCAGTTCCATAACAGTCATGATAGGCCCCATATACACTGTGTCCGGTAAAAAAGTAAGCCCCTAGACACTGTACAATAAAAATGTTAAATCCAAACAAATCTGAATAAAATTTCGTACACTCAATCCACAATAAATTACGAAAGCGAGTACCAATTTTTGTTGAAAAATATTATTTATTAGCGGAGTTATTGATTGTTGAATATCGATAACAAAATATCTCCGTTACCAATATGGCGTTACATAAACCCCTCTGTACTATTGGTAATTCCAACAAACAACATTTTTGGTTCTGGCCAAAAAATTTACATCAGCAATGGAACGTCTATTGGCAATCAACATGCCAAATTTCAGTCAAATCTTGCAGCGCAACAATAGTTACAGCGGTTTTTTGTGAGGTCACCCGAAAACGTGAGGTGTCGATCTTTCGCAACATTTGTTTAATCGTGACAGTGTCCACGGCTTGCTGAGAAATTTCGCGATAAACCTGTTAGAACCATACTTTTTATTGTCTTAACAGTGTAAATAAAGCATGATCGTCTGCAGAAAATAATTTTTCTTAATGCTTACGTCATTCGTTACGTTGACTGCGTCAACAAACGTTACTTCCGATCGAGCTACTGCAGTTGTAGCCTACGTAACGCCATAATTTTTAACGTAGATACTTTGTTATCGATATTCAACAATTAATAACGTTGCTAAAATAACATTTTTAACGAAATTTGGTAATCGCTTCAGTAATTTATTGGGATTGAATATACAAAAATTTATTCAGATTTGTTCAGATTTGACACTTTTATTGTACAATGTCTAGGGGTTTACTTTTTACCGGACACAGTGTAAGTATAAAACATGTGACAGTCGACTGCGTGTATAAATACTGGTTTGCAATCGACGCTTGAGCAAAATCATTAGTTTTGGGCCTATAGCTCGCGACAAGAGCTTCGTGCCTATTCCAGGTTCATACTTGTATAAAATTTTAAAAAAACGATTTGGAATAAACATAACGGAAACATGCAGTAGTTTGAAAAAAATGCTGCAGGAAAATTATTAACTTTTCAATAGTTCCACATAAAAAATTCAACTGCAGTTTTAAAAGATTAATTAATAAAAACGGTAATTTTTTGTTGTTTTTTTGTTACAGGCGCACGTGCTTGGCGGAGAAATAATAAAAAAACAAGTTGACTGACATCATATCTGCATGTCCTCCACGCGAACGATCTCAGATAGTACACCGTGGGCCATAAAGAACGTGCCACTTTACTTTTGTTCATATCTTCGCCAATTATTGACCAATTTTCAAAATCCTTTTACTGGCACATTTGCAATAATGGATCATTATATATTCCAGCACAGGGTAAATGCGTTTTTACGCTACCTTGTGAAATATCAACGTAAGCAGAAACTAACGATAATAACATAAACTTAGGTGAATGAAACAAACGCTTCAGACCAACATTGCGATGAATGATTCGTATGACACTAGACTGTGTTATACCCACACAGTCTAGTGTCATACAGATTATTCACTGCAATGTTAATCTGAAGTGTTTTTTTCAATTTTACCAAAATGTTTGTTTTTTATTGTCGTTATTTATGCATATTTTATTGATATTCCATAAGGTAGTGTGGAGACGCATTTACGGTGTGGTGGGATCTATAATAATCACATTATCGCAATTGTCTGCAGAGTGTGCCAGTAAAAAAATTTGAAAATTGGTCAATAATTGGCGAAGATATAAACAAAAGTAAAGTGACACGTTTTTTGGCTCACGCTGTATATCTGTAGAGCTTGAAGTTGACGCCGATAATTTAATTATTGCATACGACGAGTGTAAGAATGTGAAGGCGCGTTCAGAACGACGTAAGTGAACTGGACGAAACTGGCACGGTTTAGTTTTTGACGAACTGACCAATGAGCAAGCAGTAATGCATTACGATAGGCACCGTTTAATGACGTCTGTGTCTAAGTGACTACGGGCACGTACGCGTCAACCAATGACCAATGGTCACCTAGTCAAAAACTAAACTCTGTCAATCAAGTTCAGTTACGTCGCTGTGTACGTAGCTTAAGACTCGCTACGGTGCTACGCGCTCAATTAAATATGACATTTCACTTTCTTGTGTGACTGCAAAAAACGCCGCGACTGTTTAAAATAATGATCTAATGGCATTTGACACTCGTCACTGTCAAAACCTGCAGCCTGTTTTGCAGTTGTGCGTTTGTTTTTTTTTTAAATTCTTGTGATAATTGCGTTTCAAAAATCTGCACAACGTCTGAACATTACCGCAGTTTGCAAGTTCTGTTGTTTCACCGCGCGTGTGCCTGGCCTGGCCTTTACTAAGCTTATCGATGGGTCCATGCACAAAAGTTCTAAACCCGTTTATTGCAACAGAACTTTGGAGAAAATCAAGGTAAAATTTGTTAGCCTTAAAATCCATTATTTTGTGGGCTAGATAAATGCTACAGCGAGTATTTTTTTCCTGTGGTTTGTCCTGTTGCACCTTTCTTAGGCAATGAGAAAATGTCATAAATAGTGTAGCCTATTGTTATAATTTAACACACATTTACAGACACAGTTTTAGAATTTTTGCGCACTGGCGTTGCTACTCATCGAAACGTCATCGTTGTCATTCTTTGTGCACGTGGACTTTAAATTTTCAACGAATTATTGTATTCAAACATGTTTACTTTGAAGCACATATTAAGAACTTTTGTACTTGGAAGATCAATTAATTTGCCGTTTTAGACCGCCGTTAAACAGCTTATTACATGAAAACGAATTGACCAATCAGAAAATGTTTTCCCCCGTCTTGCGAAGCTCGTCGAAAGTTTTTAATAACATAGAAATAGTCATAACTGGAAATACGTTGTTTTTTAAATGTTTGTGCAGGGACCCCTATGTTATGCTATATAGCGTGATAGTAGCCACAACAAAATCCGTGTGTTTTTGTCTGGCACAAAATTATTTCTTTGTCGACAGAATTAAATTTTGCATGACTGTTTTAGTCATGTGTCATACAGATCTCTACGGTTTAATTAAGGGAGGAGCGGAAAGTATAATGATTTTTATTTTTAGTCCCGCGATTGACTTCGATTAACGTCGATATCGATGACTTCGTGGCGTACAGCAGACGTTTCTTATATTTATTTAGTACATGGTTTAAACATGTTGAAACATTCCTCGTATCGGTGAAAAATCGCATGAAATACATTGCACAATATCGTAGCTATAGGCAGTGAGTGATTTTTTGGAGTTGACCCACGTACTGCAGTAGTCGCTTTTTTGCTCGTACCGTTTTGTTTTTATTTCATCAGGCCGACCGATATTTATATCTATCAGTCGCTGTACTGCGTAACTATTCTATCATCGTTTTGCCGGGAACGGTTTACGAGTGACCAAATAGCGCTCTGTCAAACGGTGCAATAATTTGGTCTCGCGGCTTCATAGCGTCACGTAGAGGTGCGAGATTATAGCGCCTGCCGGTCGGTCGGTCGGTCGGTCGCGGTGTTGAAAAATTCATACAGACATCATCACAATATTGAGTGGGCCGCCCTCCGCATGCATGCCGATGGACTGACTGACAGGAAGGCAAGATTCAGCGCCTGCCGCCTGCCAGGAAGCTTACGGTCCGGACGCCGGCTATAGTTGTGAACATGCAATAGAACGTACATTGAACCACAATGGCCATCTGCGCAGGCAGTTTTCTAGACAGGAAGCCCAGCTGCCGCTATGGTGGGCCGATTGTACCACTTACGTCCAAAGACCAGCGTTCGACTTCTGGTCGCGGAGAAAGCGATTTTTCAGAAGTGACTACAGTCCCATACACGCTGTGATAAGACTGCTGTCAAATGCTGCAATCAACGCCGAGATACGATATGGTAATTCGGCGCACGTGAGTGATGGCTGCAGACAGAAACTTCCCGTTTAAAATTGCAGCCAAACCGCTGCATGCAGATAGAGACATGGTTACTATTGACAACACATAGGAACTCGTCATCGACCTATTCAACAGTACCTTCGCCGACCCTTACAACGTACCGTTTAGCCACAACACATGCATCATAGACAGACAACAGACAGACGGACACAAGCTCCTCCCCCTTTTTCCTCTACTTTTTCCCTTTCCTTTTTCCCATAAAAAGTAGAATCTCTAAAATCCAGGTAATAAATCTGGGGAGCGCTGTAAGCTCCACAGCAGTCTCTTGCGGAGCCCCAGCCGAAATCAAGTTAAATGCACTTTAGCATCATAATCTGACATATGGTGGCTAAAATTTTAATGAGTTCCTTAACCGAAACAACTGTGAAAAACACACAGTACGACTCCGGATGTGTGAAACGACAGACACAAATCTGCAGACTGACGAACCACGCTACAGAGAAATGTATAGGAATGGGTCTAATGAGTAAGCTACTAATTACTTAAATATTCACTGATTTTCGTATTTTTACTGTCGAAATCAGTAGTAAACTGGAAATTCGCAAACCGTCATATTCTGAACGCGTTGTAAAACATGACAAGTCTGCTAAATGCTACAGGGTAACCTACATTTTAGAGCTGACTGCATTTCACAAGGTAGTGTAGCAACGCGTTTCGTGTGTGACTGGATTCTTAATGATCACTTAATTGCAAATTTACCACAAAGCATTGATGGAAAACTTTTGAACATATGGTTGCGGCAAAAACTTAGGGATTTAGTTTTTTATTGGGCCACTCTGTGGGTGACTTTATTGTCGCGATTTTGTCGCAACTCGCGACTATTTTCGTTAGCACTTTGTCAAATGTTTCTTAACGTCCAGCGGCATGGTGACAGCGATAGCAACTTAGCAGAATATTTTTTGTTCAAGTAACAAGTTAGGCTACCCACATGTATCTAGCATTCTCCTAGAAATTTATTCGCGACCTTTCAGCAATCCGTTTCTTATTTTAAAAAAAATGCACAGTCGACTCAGTCGTCTGTACTGCTTGACTTCTTTGCAGAATAATTATCCCCCCCCCGTTTTCTGGCACCAATACGCCGACTAATAATAGTTGTTGGCACGCTGCGGATTCGTGTTCATAACACTCACTGCCTTCTGCGCTATACGCTTTCTAGTGCTTAGTTTACTTGCGTCAGCAGGTGTTCAGGGATAGGATCCTCTAAGACTGTCTTCGACCTAGGACAGCTGGAGGACAAAAAATCGTGGCCATGGCTCTGCATGTGTGCAAATAGTTCATGGCATTTGTATAATAATATAGTTACTTTGTTATGTCAACGTGACAGTGCAGGATCACCGCAAACTGTGTACCTGACTCTGCAGTTTTAATTTGCTGCAGATAGGTTAACAGAAACCCATCTTTAGACTTTGTTGTTTTATACCCTGTTTATACGATCGAGCAAACATCGAGCAGACATCGAGCAAACGTTGAGCAAACGTCGAGCAAACATCGAGCAAACATCGAGCCGGCTCGTCTAGCTAACATATAGCAGCTCGTCGAGCCAGCTTGATCGTGTAAACGGGGTATTAGTAGTCTTGGCCTGGCCTTGAAAATGCTAGCCTCGAACCATCCCTCGTTGCGTTGAGAACACACAGGTTTTTAGTTCAAATCTTTATTTTTGTGTATTTTATTTTATTTCCATTGCTGTTGTAGGCCTATTGGCTGGCACATAAACTTGAATGCGCTGTATATATCTCACCACTTCGTATCAGACATACACGTTTTATTTTCCTCGAAAAAAAATTGCAATACAAATAAATACTGTTTTTCACTTACAAGCGCGAGTCTCCAAATAACTAACTGGCAGCAGAGATGTCGCAAAGTACAAAATCCTAACTACACCAAGAACTTTAAAATTAAATACCCTCGGCGAATATGAAAATAGATCTCTGTCGAGCAATATGACAGAAATCAGCATAACTTTAAACTACAGATATATAGCAAAAACGCAATAAAGTCATAAATATATACGTCCGAAAGGACTCCCAAAAACGCTAAATATTGTGAACAAATAACGACTAGCAAACGAACGCCAGAATTCTTTCTGACATAAGCAGTAAAATGTAGCAAAAACGTTTTTTTCGAAAGACGTTCGGGCATGGCAAAACACACGAACACGCAACAACAAACTAATACAGGTATAATGACAGCCTCATCGACTCTACCACACCTGTGTAATCACGGGTATCGGTACTCAAAATGTCAACTTTGTCCCTAAATTTTCCAAAATAGGGGTATTTCAGCTCCAAATTTTGCACCAGTTCTAGACGACAATTTTCCGACAAGAAGAAAATTTGGGACCGACAACTTTTCGACAGCCAAAAATTTAGAGGGAGGCAATAGTTGTTTTTTCCTGCCCCTTCAGGACGCCATTGAAGAAAGGGACGAAAAAGAGGGCTCGTTTCAAGTGTTTTAGGGGGCTATAGACACCCAAACGGTGTAGGCCCGCCATCACGAAAGGCCGCCATTCCGAAACGTCGCCACGACAGAGGACAACGTTAGCAATAGGGTTAGAAATAAGGTAAAGGTGGAGTTAAAGTAAGGTTACGGCTAGGGTTAGGGTAAGTGCCAAAGTTGGTTTAACAAAATACGGTTTCGTCGTCGTCCGAAACAGTTTTTTGGCGGCCATTCGAAATGGCGAACCCAAACTGCACCCCCTCCCCTCACAGCCAGCCACCACCACACCCAGTGGGTTAGTCAGTCGCTCAGTTAGTCTCAGTCTCCGTAATGTATTCATCTTCCTCACTGCTCTTGATATCTTCTTGGCGAAGAAGTCACGGGGGTGGCCGTCTCCTTTGCTCGTGTCTTCTGGCGTCCGCTCTCAATACCGGCTGCACTGTGTTCGTCCTCGCTTGTCTTCAGTTCTGGATAGATTCTGAAAATGAAATACAGGGTTGGCCAACGCGTTAACTTCATCAGATATTAATCGATTTTCAGACTACTTTCACTGTCAGAATTAGGAGAAAACTTGTAATAACATCATCACTAAAGATCCCGCCACACCTTAAGTGTGTCGCTACACTACCTTGTGAAATGTCGGTGTCTCGCAGATTTCAAATTTAAAGTTATAGGTGCGGATCGATGTAGATTCACCCTAAGTCGACAGTGCGCGTTCTGTGTATGCTAATGCATTTAAGTTTGGATCACGTGACTGCTTCGAAGGGAATTTCAACTCCTTAAATTCCCCACCAATCGAACTCACGGCGCCGAGCGGACTCGTGCTGGGCTCTGTCCCAAATTTCTAGTTTAATCTAAAATACATTTGTGGCCATGTATCTGTATCTGTATCTGAAATGTATTTCAGGATAGACCTATCTTACCCGGCACTGCTTGTTTCGATGCTGCTTATTATGATGTCGACGGAGGGTGACGCTGGACGAGTCGTCGCGTCCTTGGCCGGTGTCTTCTGGCGGCCGCTTGTCGCCCGGCGGGTTCTGGTCGGGGTCGGGTTGGTGTCGGGACAGCCGCAGTGGCCGATGGGTAGCGGGGGCGCGGTGCGGGCACGTCGGCGGAAGTTAGGACAGAGGCCGGCAGTCGTGAACTCTGGCTTGCGCCAGTCGTGACAGTACTGAGAGCGCTGAGCCATTATGCGCTGCTGCTTCTACAACGACGCACCACAGAAACAGTCACACAACACGACATAGAAATCGCGCTTCAACTTCGTTTCTCGTTTTATTCTTTCTTCTACTTTCAGTTATCGTTGAAAGATCGCGTCTTTGAATCGCCTCAAAACCAAGACCCGGTCTCGAGCACTGCATGGATTGCAATGCGCCGTATAAGCCTACCTCGTGCAAAATAGAATTCGGGAGGGGGTGGGCAAAATTTGTGATTTTTGGCCAATAATTCGCTGTATCTCAGTAACGGTGCGAGATAAGGCCTAGGTTACTATTAATCACTAATAGGAAGTCGTACACTGGCTCTCGATTGGCGCCAAATTCAATGACTTTGAATGACCTTGAACGCCAAAATAAGGGGTTTTATGGATTTTTTGGCGATTTCGGGCTGTGACACAAATCTATATCATTCACAAGGTGGCACCACGGAACTATCATTATGCAGTCCAGATAGAGAATTTGGTATTTGTATATTAACTTAGCGTGAACACCCCAATTTTCAGCTAAACTACTGAACCGGAATTGCTACAGGCTTTCGCTCGTCTCGTGAGCATTAGCTCAAATTTCTTGTTGCTTTACGCGCAACAGTAATTTCCTTCAGTGTGCGTAAACGCTCTGTCAAAAATTGCTTGCAAAATATGTGCAGTGTTGAAAGAAGAGTTATTTATTTTAGCAAGGTGTTGTTTAAGCCCAATGAGAAGAAATTCAGTCTTGCAGGAGTTGAGAGTTAGCAGTCATCCAGGAAGAGATATGTTGCAAGACATCCTAAAGGTGAGTTAAATTAGAATGGAAATCAGGTGGGCGGAAAGAGAGGAAGATCTGAGTGTCATCTGCATAGAGGTGGTGATTTAAGGAATGAGATGAAATGAGAGTGCTGAGAGGGGTGGTATACAGGATGAATAGTAAAGGACCAAAAACAGAGCCTTGAGGTACACCATATAGAGAACCATGTGGGGACGTAGTAACCACTTGATAGAGACTAGACCGGGCGTCGAACCCACGACCTCTCGATCACAAGTCCAACGTCCTAACAACCGTTACGCCGCGGTGAAAAAAGCGAAAGCGAAAGTGAAACTGAAAGTGTAAGTGAAAGTGGGTTCAAAATGAATTAACCGACCACCCAATCGTTGAGGTACTTGTCGCGGCGGTAGCAGCTGGTCGTTTCGTTGACGCGTTTCAGCAGGAACAGGTTCTTATAGGTGTTCCTCAACATCTCGTCACGTCTGACCGTCGAACGCTCCCTGCAACACCAGACATCCAGATCACCATCATCATTCATCATTCATCATCATCATCAGCAGCAGCAGCAGCAGCAGCAAGGTAATTAGTTATAGGGCCTAGCAGCGGATTCACCACTAGGCTGACAATGGTGGAGGTTAAAAGGTTAAATGCTAGGCTATAGCCATTCATAGAAAACCCATCTCAGAGCTACGGAGTGTCACCTGCCGTATGGGATCACACAGTTTTATCTGCCACCCGACACAGGTGAACGCACCCCGCCTTAACTCCAGCCATATAAGCCGGTACTCGATTTACCTACCCCGGAGGGATGGAAGGCTGAGTTGACCTAGGCGGCTGGTTACATACTGAGATAGTTTTCCTGCCCGCAAGCAGACACCAATCCAAGTACTAACCCGGCCCGGCGTAGAATAACTTCGTTGATCGGATGAAACGCCGCAACGCGTTACCGCTACGTCACGCTACCAATCCCGATTTTTAGGGGTCCCTAAGGGTCTCATTCAACCGTCCACATGCCACTTCGTTGACTGTGACGATCGTGAAAATTGTACCAGTTAAGGTAGGAAGTTATTAACTTATTATAATGCCCAATAACTGTGTCTATAGCCTAGGTCCTCGAAATATGTAAATCCGGCACAGTAGTTATGTAGCATATTTGACATTTGTCCAAGTTCAGCGTTTAATGCGTAATGACAGTGAAGACAAAAGTGAAAGTGACAAATGAAACAAAAATACGTGTTTCGTTTCCAGGTGTAGTGGTTGTCGATCTGCGAGGGCTCAAGCAGGCGCTGAGCGATGCGCGCCAACATACGCTGGTTCTGCAGACTAATCTGACGCAGCTGAGCCGCCTCCGCCTATAGCATATCATTCAATCGATTAATCATTCAAAACGTACAGCGTGGCCCCAAAAACTAGCACACGTTTTTCTACGCTTTAAATTCGTCAAATATAACCCGATTTTCAAAATCACTCTCAGTACCAGACAGAATAATGTTTGCTGAAATATCGGTAAGCGGTCATATTAAAAAGTTTATAACTTCGTCGTTTTAACAGAATCATATTTTACTTGACAGTTATATGTAAAAGTTTTTAGTCAATAAAGTTGTAACATTTCAAATTAAAATTCCAAACGGTTGCTGAGAAACCAGCGAAAAACTTTTGGGGGCTACTTTTTGCTGCACCCTGTACAGAACCGTCACGAACTGTGATGAATGATGACGATAGTGACAAACACTGTTGCCTGTATGGCTGGTCAACGTGACGCGGCGAAGTATGCAAAATAAAATATAATTTAAAATATTTATAAATATAAATAGAACCATTAAAAGCATATAAAACGGGACCTTCATGCGATAAGCCATTGGAAGTCGTCCCATCATAGAGCGCGGAGGTGTAGTGTCCGTCTGCGCCTCAGCTGCAAACAAAATTTTTGAAAACGTCTGAAAATCGCGTTAGGCCTATTTATTGTAAAAAATATTTTTTATAAATCTTTGTAACGTGGCCGTTCTAATAGGCCGCATTACGAGTCTTGCCCGTCTGTCCGTCCATCTCTTCCGTACAGGCTCCAAACTAGACAAGAAGTCCAGCTGTCGTTAGGATAACCGACCGTACTGGTTGTCAGTTACCTTTAAGGTCATCCAAGGTCGATGATTTTCATTTCATTTGAAAGCCAATATGCGACTTCCTAACAATGATCAATAGCAACTTAGGCCCTATCTCGCACCGTTTAACCGCAATAGCGCGTAACGGCTTTCAAGGTCATCCAAGGTCAATGATTTCCATCTAATCTGACAGGACGTATGCCACTTCCTATTAGTGATCAATAATAACCTTGGCCTTATCTCGCGCCCTTTCCGAGATATGACCACTTATAGCTTGAAACTTCACTCCATAGTGCGTTATGACCCTTCAAGATCATCCAAGGTCAATGATTTATATCTCATTTGAAAGCCAAAATATGAGATTTCCTATTAGTGATCAATGGCAACATAGGCCCTATCTTGCACCGTTTAGCCACAATACATCCGTGACAAACGACGGACAGACGGACGGACGGACGGACGGGCACGGACGACAACCATGACGTAGGCATACAACAGCTCAATCATTATTAAAGTGCGGTTGGCTAAAAATGAAAAAAAACGTAGAAAACAAAAATTGTCGTGAAAGATCAGAGGGCTATATAACCGGTGAGCCAACTTTTAGTTTTAAAAGACAAAGATCAATGTTAGGGTTAAGTGTGCAATGCTGCAGTAGGCCGGCGGATGGTCGCATACTCGTATTATGTCGGCAATGGGCCGACGTCTTCTCATAACAGTTGGAACTCTGGTTTGTTCATAGAGGCATCTTGCGAGTGGTGAATACCAGGGATGTGGTCTCGGCCGAGACGTCTCGGTCTCGAGACGGTCTCGAGACGCACTAACGTCTCGTCTCGGTCTCGTCTCGGTCTCGGAGCAATATGTCTCGGTCTCGGCACAGTAGGTCTCGTCTCGGGTCTCGGGCCGTTGCAACGTCTCGTCTCGATCTCGGCTCAGAAGGTCTCGTGCACATCCCTGAATTCACATACGGTACCTGTAAGCACTCTTTCTCTGTGCTGATAGTATCGCAGATAGACTCCACTCTGCGTTCCTTTTGGAAAGATAGGAGCGAACTGATACATGTTGTGCTCCGTGAGCTCCACCGGACGATCCCTTGCCTTCAGCATTTCTTCGTCAAATAACTATAGCGAATTATAATTAACTAAAGTTCTTCCAAACTCTGTCAAGTTCAACGACTTGCAGAACGTGTAGTTTGTGACGTAATTGTGACGTCATCATTAGTAACGTAATTGGCACAGTCCCGTACTCGAGAAGTCAAATTATATTCAATTATTCATGCAATTAATTTGGATCTAAAAGTAAAACGCATCTCGTCTTTTCAATGATGTTAATAAAGATCGAAAACATTACTACAGTTTTTTTCAATTAATTTTCTTTTTGGCCACGTTCGGTGGTCGGTGAAGTCGCTATGGCTGTCGCCACCGACGCTACTTCTTACTTCCGTGTTTACGGTGTTTGTTTACATTACAGTGGGCGTGGCAGGGGTGTGGCAGATCGATCTTTACTTCAGATGTGCTTAAAAGTCTTTTTAAATCTTCATTATGGTCGATATAAATGGTAAGATTAAACACACGATTCACTCAGTCACGTTTTCTGAATAATGTACGCTACAGGCACTTTTTTCAACTTGTCGAGAAAGTTTGCTGTTAGATTAGTAAACATTCTGATGATCGATTGGCTGATTAGGCCCTGTTGGTTGTTCAATTGATTTCTGTATTTGGGTCTGTTTTAGTTATCGCTGATATAAACAGTCAAAGAATTGCAGCAGTTGAACAGTGTTTTGGATCATCAGGCCAGGTAACAAAGTACACTCTTTGAGAATTATTGCATGAAATCACTTGACGTGACTATTTCCTTATGCTTAGTGGTGAAATTAGAATCATTTCATACCATCCTACATCTTGTCCAGTTAAAAAGCCGTCTGGTTTTGCCATCTAATTTTGGCAACACTGGTTGTAGATGACTGTGGTGTACGTTTAGACTGTTATAATAATTATAACTGCTTTTATGTTGCAACAAAAAAGACCAAATCCATACAGTTAAATTTCTTATTTGCAAGCATAGTTTGTGGTATAGGCTTACATTATTGTCACTGACAGGTGTGATGTCCAAGATTTGCATTGAAGTATCTCAGTTTTAAAAGTTCCAGAACTTTGAAAGCAGCAGATAAAGAGAGACTTGTGGCTTTTGAAATGATAGCATATCGTACAATGATGAGATCAGCTGGACAGAACACAGGACAAACCAGTCTATTCTGGATGAACTGTCACCGAGTCACCGATTTCTGACAACTATTCAACACCGTAAGTTGAAGTACTTCAGCCATGTTGCCTGAGCTGAAAACCCCTATAGATATACTACATGGTCACATTAATTGTATCGGATTCTGAAGCAGACCAAAACGACGCTGCTCAGATGATATGAAGGACAGGACTGGTTTATCAATTCCAGAGTGCATCACGATGGCTAGAGACTGAACAGCATGGAGATCCTTTGTGTCGTCATCACTGGTCTTCAATCTTCAAAATTGAGGAAGAACCAACAACAACAACAACAGTTTTGCTATGGCTGTTACTTGATTTGATGAATATTTCTAAATGGCAGTCATACACAAATAAGTGTTATTAGTTGTCAATGCACATTATTTGTTGTTTCTACTGGTTTTTAGCCACTGGCCATACCTGGTCGACTGCTCGTTGGTGAAGGTGTGTTGACTAAAGTCTGCAGAAAAAAGCCGAAACTACGACAGTTCTTTCTCTTCAGTGACATTCTCGTATATGGAAATATCGTCAGCCAGGGGAAAAAGGTAAATTATGCCAACAAATGAGAAATGCATACTAGTATTCACATCATTTAAGTGTTCATTTTTATGATGAACCTAGGTTATGTGATTGCATTTTTGCACGTGATAGCAGCTACTGCTGTAGCGCGTCTTAGCCATTGCGATTCTGTCTGTCTGTCCATCTGTCCGTTTGTTCATCATACGGGTGGATCAGTCAAAAACGATGCAAGCTAAGGTCACCAAATCTTCACCATCGGCTGCCTGGAAGACTTCAGGATCCGTAAAGCTTTGAATCCATAAATTCGAAAGGGGTTACTCTCAGCGAGGGTGTTAAACGAGAAGGGGTAGGGAAAATTTGTGATTTTTAGCCTATACGGCTGCGCAAGACCGGTCGCACTCTTTGGCGAGTGTAAATGAAACATTGTTGCTGGGATCGGTTAGCTTAGATTTAGCTGACCACTGATTTGTTTTGATTTCTTTAAATTTTTCAGCTTTGCACTGTTCAAATAATTTACTGAAATCAGTATTAATAATCACAGGCTGAACGGTAGTTCAAGCCCAGTGTTAACGGCGACTTCTCTTTCTTATGGGAAAGCCAAAAATTCGACCCCCACAGAATCAAAACCCCTGACCCGATTGAGATAAAATTTGGCAGGGTTGATTACGTCGGCGAGGGAACACGTCATGCAAAATTTTATGCAAATCCCTCTAAGGGGGGCTTCCCGGCAAATGGGTGAAATATACGCAAAAATTTTTATAGCTGTCCATATACCTTTTTTTTCACAGACTCACCTACAGGTCAGACCCTTCGGCCGATTTTTGCGCGCGATGGCTC
>Ga0209367_1001789_pt1 | contig 27333 bp, 24 predicted proteins | sample WorMetLIZISLAND2_FD_187412 | JGI IMG/M metagenome (GOLD analysis project Ga0209367, IMG submission 187412) | Marine gutless worms symbiont microbial communities from Max Planck institute for Marine Microbiology, Germany - Olavius geniculatus... ...
TATGACGAAAAAGTTGCACCTATATTACGCTTCAATAAGACTTCAGTAACTAGAGGCAACAAATTTAAATTGTATAACCAAACTTTTATTCACAATTTTAGAAAATATTTTTTCTCAGCACGTATTGTGAATATCTGGAATAGCTTACCTAATTGGGTAGTTGATGTTCAGTCAGTGGATTTATTTAAGGTGCAGCTTGATAGATTTTGGGCAGAACAAGAAGTTATGTATGATTGGAAATCTGAATTAGCCGGAACCGGAGATAGATCGGAGTACGTCGAAAAAAGTGATTAGATCATTAGTATAATTTATTACATCATGATACGGATATAGAGGGACTTTTAGTGCCTGCATCCGTTTATCTCCATTACTGATTAAAGATTTTTTGTTGTTGCCAGAACTCACTTATTGTTGTTTGTTGTAGGCCAGAAGAAACTTGGAAAAGTTATCACTCCAGATCCGTGGAAGACAGGAGCAAGAAACACGACAGGTAACCATAAACTCTGCTGTTTGTCATAGCTGGACTGATATCACATTCTAGTATTAGTTTGGACATGGTACGATGTATCGCCCTTGGCACTCGTCTACATAAATATGTTAAACCTTGCCTCACTTACATTAAGTGCTGTCACTTATGGCCAGCAAACATGGCTCTATAAGCAGAAAAAGACGAAAAGTGCAGATTGCTGAATTTCAGTCGGTTTTGAGGGGTCATCTATAAATGATGTCACGCAATTGAATTGTGGTTTTTTCGCCCCCTTGCCAGTTCGCCCCATGGCTTGTTCGCCCCCTGGCTCTTTCACCCCATGGCTCGTTCACCCCTTGGCTTATTCGCCCCCTGGCTGATTTGCCCCCTGGATTTTTCGCCCTCTGGCTTGTTCGCCTCCTGGCTTTTTCGCCCTTGGCTCTTTTGCCCCTGGCTTGTTTGCCCCCTGGCTGATTCGCTCCCCCCCGGCTTTTTCGCCCTTTGGCTTGTTCGCTTCCTGGCTCGTTCACCCCTGGCTTTTTCGCCCTCTGGCTCGTTCACCTTCTGGCTTGTTCACCCCCTGGCTGATTCGCCCCCTGTGCCTGGCTGATTCGCTGCTTGGCTTGTTTGCCGCCTGGCTGATTGACCCCTCCCCTGTTGAATATATTGGTGATTCATTATTGAGGCTTGTGTTTCAATTTACAGAAAGGCAACAAACAAATGTAGCATCATGTCACTGATTAATAGTTACGGTACTTTAATTAACGTTTTGACAAACTGAATAATAAGTGATCACAGTTCACAAAGTCAGTAGTCTTTGGTTTCATTGCAGTGGTGCAACTATTATATAGCCTATATTTACAACCCTTAAAACTCGGCTTATGTGTCAACATCAAGCTTTCTTTAAAATGAATTCTTACATGTATACTTGAGTCTAATAACCGCTTGATGAACGCCTATCTATAGACAGCGTCAGACATTATTGCAAACATTCTAAGGTGAGAGAGTGGACTAAAACTCTGTATAATAAAAAACGTGTGTAGGCCTAATGATTTTGTTTCAGAATTAAACAAAGCATTAAACATTCACACAATTATTCTCATCATCATGCATAAACTGTCTAAACCTCAATGTGGAATTATCGGTATTCAACGGGGGCAAAATGTCCAAGATGAGGGGGTGAAAGAACCAGTCGGCGAACAAGCCATAGGGCGAACAAGCCAGGGAGCGAACTAGCAAAGGGGCAAAAAAGCTAGACACCATGCAGTTTTAGGCGAAAATAACCCCCTCTTCTCCATCATCATGTTTATCACGCTGCTCTGGACCTCCTTCAAATATGACATCACAAACTTTTAACGCCTCCCTTCCCCTTGCAGTCTGTAGTGTAGCCTACGGATCTGTATGAGTTTGAAACACAACGCAAATTTTTTGTGTGATTTGACACATTTGCAACATAAGCAATTAAGCATAGTATATCAAGGTTCTGATATGCATAAATGATTTCTGTTGTGCAAATTGTCTAACCAACTTACGTGCAAAATCACATGAAACGGCTTTGCCGCAGATGTGACATGCGTGACGTCACACAACCTTCAACCCCCCTCCTTCCTACGTCACACATCGTCACAATATCGTGAACCCTTTTTTCCCTCGGTGCGTGACATCATTTGTGGACGACCCCTGATGCCACAATCCCAAAAAAATGACACAGAGTATCTGGCTGCTAGCAAAGTGATCACAAGCTGGCGATGGAAACCTGAGTAAATTACAGTACAGTGTGGGAAGATGACATGTTTCTAATTGATGCTATTCCCGGGAGACTCTTATAGGCTGGTATGCTAAATATGTGCAGTGGCTCAGCCTGTATGATACTGACTTTTCTGAGCACAATTGTTGTTTGAATTATCGTGAAAAATATCTGATATTTGTTGTGAGACAATGTGGTTAATTTCACAATTCAAGATGATGTCATATATTTAGTAAGATAGTATCTTTAAATGCATCATTCTTATTGCTTTCTGCAGATTAACAACTCAAGTGTCCAAAATGGTTTATTGTTGAGTCTTACTGATTGGTTATTGATTTATTCCTTAATTTGTTCATTTTTTTATTAGCAACAAATGACAATTTAATTAACACATTTGATGTTACAGATAAAGTCAGATCAATGCTAATATATTATGTTCCTGCCATGTTGTTTGCAGAAAGTGGTGGTCGAAAGATTGGTGAAAATAAGGCTCTTACTAGTAGAACATCACGGTGAGTATATAATAGTTTCTTTATATTGTCATGAGTTTCTCAAAGTTGGGCTAAAAGATCAGTGGATTGGGCCATATTGATCCAAGACTCGTATCTCATCAAGTTTATATTTTCTCAGCTAATGAAACATGAACATTTACATGCTATTAGCTGAAAATGTCAGTCAGCATCAGACCTCTACAAACATGTTGCTGGAGTTTTGCTGTTTTCATGGTACAGTTTGTTTTTTAAGGGGATGCAAGAGATCGACGAAGTTAGCCAATTTTGTCTGCCAGTAAAATTGGCCTGGAACAAGAATCTGTCATCTGTCATGCAAAAATCAGCCCATAAAGCCATCCAATGTTATTGTCCAAAATAGAACGTATATTCTCAACTATGAAGTCGACCAACGTTTTGGATATTAGTCAACAGATTTTGTTATGTTACCATGGTGATTGTTTACAGCGGGAGTTGTATTTTTATTTTATTTATTTATTTTGTTTGTTACTCAGTATTTTTGTTTATTTTACGCAGAAAGAAAAATTGTGAATTCATTTTGTGATCTGCATTCTGCTGTTGTGTATTCATGAAGCTAGTTGATATCGTTTGAAGTTGCAAATGATAAAATCGGTCATGATCGTGCTTCAGTGATTTTATTGGTTCAGTGCCCATGAAATGTTTGATGTGACTTGTCACTTTAATCTTTAATCAAATTATGCATGCTGAGAAATTTAATTTTGCACTTAAATTTGCCCAAGGTGGGGGATTTTGAGCCCCACAGTGGCACGTTATTGTTTATTTTTGATTGAAAGTCCTTTGGCAAAAAGACATTTATTTCTGACAGGCTAGAATCTGGGGGTGGGGCAGTTGCCCCATCTCCTTCTGGCCTTTTGCCACCAGACCACTGATGCTACTAGCACTGATAATGCTGTAGGGCTGGTCCATACCAAGTGGCTGCCAACAGATGCCGAATCTGTAAAAGTTCTGTCCATCAGCCAGGATCACACTACTGCCAAGGATGTGCGTATAAAAAAGGTCTGTTCGATTTGCGTGCATTCTGCTTACACTCAGCTACATAGTATTCGTACTTGTTTCCGTGATGCTCTCTTTGATGCATTACTAGTGTATGTTTGCTATGTGAATGTAAAAGGTTTATTTAAAATACCACAAAATCAAATTGCTATGCGCCACATGTGTTTAGTTCAGAATGCACCAAGACTCATTTTTTTTATTGTGGTTTGACCCTGCTAAGGAGTCTAATGCTTCCCGATCTCTAACTGGAGGAGTCAGTATAAGTATTTCTTCCCCATTTCCCCTACACCCTCATTGTCCTTACTTTACCTTACCTTACCTACGTGGTGATCAGGCTGTTACACCTGCCCAGCACTGAGGCCATTTCAGTTCGGCCCAACGTGCATCCTCAAATGTAAACTGCCGTTACTGTTATTTGCATATACATGCATATAATGGCGAATTGTTACATTTTTAGGTTTAGGTTGTTTTTTGTGTTTGTGTAAAGGTTAAACTTTCTGCGTGGAAAGGCCATCCCCAAAATGATAGATACTGTGTAGGGTGGGACGTCAAACCCTACTCACTCTCTGAATGTAACCATAAGTTACAGGAAACGGCTGTGAAGCTGTGGACAGCTGTTAAGCCATAGATAAATGGCTGTGAAGATGTAGACGGCTTTGAAGCTGAAATCGTTATGAAAGCCAAAGATTAACTAGTGCTTGAGCACTGGGAGCATGTAGCATGTCTGCTCTAACAGTTTCTGGTTGGCACCTTGTAGGCTTCTATCCTACGGATTTTTAAAAGCTTTTAGGTCATCGGAGCACTAAGCCCCACCACCACGACAAGGTGGCCAACCGTGGTGTGAACCCCCACCCTTCATGCTTTCTGCATCTTGATTTGGGTGCATAGTCTCTGTATGCCTTGTTATGTTTGTAAAAACTAAATAAGCAGTGCATTGAAAATCTGAAATGATGTTATTACTTTAGTCATGTGATTGTGTTTGCTGTAGGTATATGTGCAATGTGCGGCACAAAGATTTTGGAGACAAAGAACTACAGACAGTCTTCTGTATAGCCGACAATGCGTGTGATGCGAAGACGTGATTAACGTTGTTTTCTTATTGTGCAGCTGTCCTATGCTAATATGCTACAATACAGGTCCCACCCATCTATCTGTCTCATACAGGCTCCTAACTCGAAAACAAATAAGTGCAGAAAAGCCAAAATAGGTGTGAACGTTTCTTAGGGCAGTAGTACCAGGTTTACCAATTTTCAGTTGAAAAGCTCAAAGCTTAAGCTTACTAGATGTCAGAAACCTACAGAAAGTGACGTATAGACCTGCCGTGTCTTGCATGGACTGGCTCTTAGCTGCAAACAAAAAGGTCTAGAAAAAAAAACAGAAAATGGCGCGTATTTTGCCATGAACATGACCTGACTTAATCATGTGAAAGGCGTGAAAATAAGCAAGCGCTGTATGCAAATAGCTAGGTGGACAGCCGCACAATGTTGCAGCACTGTATGGACATTATTTTTACGCGCAAAAGCAGCTACTGCTTTCAGCACGTCTTAGCCATCGCAGTTCTGTCTGTCTGTCCGTCTGTCTGTCACACGGGTGGATGAGTCAAAGGCAGTGCAAGCTAGAATCACTAAATCTTCAAAATCGGCTGCCTGGAAGACTCTAGTTTCAGGAACTGTAAAGCTTTTCCATAAATTTGAAGAGGGTCACCCCGAATGAGGGCACTAAATGAGAGGGGGTAGGGAAAATTTGCGATTTTTGGCCAATAAGTCACTGTATCTCAGTAACGGTGCAAGATAGGGCCTAGGTTACTATTAATCACTAATAGGAAGTCACACTGGCTCTCGATTGGCGCCGAATTCAATGACCTTGAATGACCTTGAATGCCAAAATAGGGGGTTTTGTGGATTTTTTGGCGATTTTGGGCTGCGACACAAGTCTATAACATTCACAAGGTGGTGCCACAGAACCATCGTTATGCGATCCAGATAGAGAATTTAATATTTGTATAATAACTTAGCGTGAACACCCCAATTTTCAGCTAAACTACTGAACTGGAACTGCTAATGGCTTTCGCGTGTCTCATGAGCATTAGCTCAAATTTCTTGTTATAGCTTCATGTATGAGTGCTACAAAGTGGTAGCAAGCAAAAGCATGTTGGTACTGCACTACTGCTACTGTAAAACTGCTTTCAATGATACTGAGAGTCCAAGATGGGTTCAGCAGTCTCATCACTGTGGTATTGAAGATAGCCACCCATGTCAGTCATCACGTAGACCTCCTAGGATTTGGAAAATTTATGTGCTTCCAGCTGCAGTCTGTAGATAAGATAGGGGAAGAAGTATATTTTTAAAAATTTTGTTCCATAACATTCCGTGTAATATTATGCAATAACTCGCAAAAACTGAATCATGAGAACTACAGTAGAAATACTGTAGCATAGCAGTCTAGATGCAAACAGTTTTGTTTCAGTAAAACTTTGACAGCAAATAAAAAAAACCAGCAGTATTTTTGAGGGGCCCAATAAAATTTTGGGGATGGAGGTTTTTCGGGGGCGGACGGCAACAGGAAGCACGGGAATTGTAAAGCCTAGTGGTAGATAGTAACTGACACAAGACCGTGTTGGGCCATGCAAGTTGAATGTGCTTGTAAACTTTGGTTTTGAAAAAACGTTGCCTCTGCAGCTGAGCAGTTCACCATGCAGTGCTTTGATAGTCTCTGTGTACTATAATTATTAGACTATGATTTCATAACGTTCTTACGAAGTAAATTCGTATAATTAAGCTTAATTAAGTTTTGTGTTGTGAAAACGGGAAGCTTGTCCTACTCGTACATTAGTGTCTACATTGTGTCTCAAAAAACATCCTGAACATTTTCCAGTATAACTTGAGAAAGAATTATCGGATTTTAATAATCTTTGGTAAGTATAATGGAGTTCTTACAATTTTAAGTTTAGGTTTAGCTTGTTTTTTTGTATTTTGTGTTTTTTGTTTCTGTAAAGGTTAAACTTACTGTTCCATTATTATGTGTTTGTGTGCATTCCGCCTGGAAAGGCCGTCCCCGAAATGACCTATACTGTGTCGGGTGGGACGTTAAACCCTACTCACTCACTCACTCACTGTTTCTGCACTACCTGTGGAAATCAGCACCAATGAAATAGTGCGTTTTTACCTAAAGAGGTATTATTACTTAATCTAAATAACACACAAAAACAATTTTGTTCACATTTTTGACACTTTGGCTGACACTTTATCTAATTGTTTCGTTTTTTAGCTGTCTGCAATAAAATTGATCAAAATGTTGGCCCATTGTGCAAGCACAAGCATGGAGACAATTTCTCCATTCATTGACAGCAGCATCGATAATGTTATGCTCCAGACTAATCCAGACTTCACCAGTTGCTTCCTGAATTTATAAACATTCCTGAATGTCATTTGGTAGACACACAGCTGCACGACAGTTAAACATTGTAATCGACTGGCTCTTGGGGGCCAGAGATCTGGATAGACAAAATTTATCAACGTTTTTTCATTCACTTCAACGTGTATTTTGCTTAGTCTGTTTTCCCCAGGCAGTGTAGAAACAGACATTGGGTGAGGTGGGAACTTAAACAGTAATTTAATAGAAAGTTGTGTCATAAATATTTGTGCCAAAAACTATTGAAATCTGATCATCATGCTTCAAGTTATGGTCAGTTATGTTGGGGATCCTTTTTCAAGTTTTTTTTGTATATTTCAACGTTTATTTTGCTTGTTTTTCTGTCCCTATGTAGTGCAGAAGCAGACATTGGGCCAGGTGAAAAACTGAATGGTCATTTGATGGCCAAATTGTGTCAGGAATATTCACACCAAAAATTATGAGCATCTGATAATTTTTGTTCACGCTACAATCAAAAATGTCCGGGATGTTTTTTTTGATACACAGTGTAGTAAACTTCACAACTGCATTCAACGAGTAATTGTGCACTAGGCCTGTATTATGTTATATTATTTTTATAGAATTTTTATTAACCTAATTTTAGACTTGCTGCGTTTTATAGCGTGTTGTTTCAGTGTTTCTGCTGCATAAACTGTGGATTCATTCTGATAACATCGTTGATTGACTGAGTGAGTGATAAGGAAATTTATACATACCAGCAGGCCTTAATTTTTGTTCTTATCAAATCTTTCCCTGCTTTGTTTATGGAGCAGTTCAGAACATGTATGTAAATACGTATGTGAATAAAAACAACAGTAAATGCAAGAATTGTGTCTTTGCACAGTAGCTTAATTGGGTTTTAAAAAAGTTGCAGTTTTTTAGCCGACACGTGATACATGATTGATGATACCGAGTTTGTTGTGGCTGTGATCTCGAGGCTCCGTAGGCCCTAGAGTAGACGCTGTGTCTCAACTCGTCTGGCAGAAAACGGTTGAGACTTGAGATCGTGAGAATCTGCAATGCCACACTGAATGAGGTAAAGTTTTGCTAAGACGAAAGCCAGTTCTGTTCAGGTCAGTTCAGTTACCCGGTAGGCTACATCGCTTGGCACGTGCTTTTAGACTAAAGTGTGGCGCACTTAGCTTTTCCAAACTTTGGCCTTGGCGAAACTTGACCTCAACCACTTACCTATGAATAAAAATCAAAATTTGTAAATTCTGCATTTTTGATATCTGTTATGAATATGGTGTACTGTACTATATCAGTGAGTTCTTGTCATCAGCCAATGGTCAGCTGCTGCATATCAAAAGTTTTGCTTGTGAAAAATGGCAATGAAAATCCAGCTGTCATGCAGTGGCCCCAATCTCAAATTTTTGTTAAAAGTAGATATTAGGGACTCAGAAAATGAGTAAACTTGTTGCCACCAGATCTTATATTTTAAGGCTATAAATGCACCAAATTCGATTTCCTTTGCCCCGCTGGGGAGTTCACAGCACTGTCTTAGACGACGTAGCTGGGATTTAGGGGTCCCACTTCTAAAGGGAGGGAAAGAGAAAGGAAAGGAGAAAGGAGATGAAGGGAGGTGAGAAGAAAAGAGAAGGTAGGGAAGGGAAACTGGCTAGCCCCCAATTCACATTTCTGGCTGCGCCATGCACTGATGTCGTGTCAATAGGCCTAGGCCTGTAACTAGCCGGGCCTTTATATAGGCCTACTTTCAATAGAACGATTGCTGTGGCATCGGCACAAGTCGGGTGAAGACCGAATTAGCGACAACATTCAACCGGAACTAGTTTGTTATGGTCACGTGACGTGTGCGCGACAGCCGACTGCCTGACAGACTGAATGAGGCAGTCATAAGCCGCACATCCTGTTGTCTCGCTGTATAGGCACGCTATTAGTCGTAGATTGCTAGCTCATATCAGTTAGCACTGTACCACTATGGCGGATATACAGAAAGAAGCGATAGCTGACGCTTATGAAGACGTTCGAAATGATTCTACCGATACAACATGGTTTGTTGATTCCTAGGCATAAGAGTATGCACACAGTAGGCCTGCATAACATTAACATGTACTATGCAGGTAGGTCGTAGTTCCCGTAACTTGACCATAACTTCCAATTCTTACGTTTTGACGTAGGAATAGCCTCCGTGTGGGTCGGATATCTGCTATAATATGATGATGCACATAAACTTAAAGAACAAATTACCACGAATACCGGGTTAGTGCATCGCGCGGTGTGCCTGTTTACGCCCTGCAGCTTTCGCAAGTACTCATTGCATCTACTCACGTACGGATGGCCAGGCCGAGTCGGATGTAATTTGCGGAGTAAAAAAAACAAAAAATAGGTCAATATGCCTATATAAATGCAGCATGACTAAAGTTTTTACTAGTCCTATGCCACTCTGTACTGTTCAAATGCGTTTGCAGGCTGCTCTTAGCGTATGAAGACAACTCGATAATTCTTGACTCAACTGGAACCGATTACGACGAATTCGTCTCAAAATTCTCGGGTAGTACCGATTAACACTGATTTTGTAAGCCTATTTAGGTCTATAGCATTAACATAATACGTTCAGCCCGTAGCTTAATAGGCAATACGCTCATCTGTAGGTTATTTTTGTGTGGCGTCACTTGTAGCAAATTGACAATCTTGATTCTTGAAAATTCTTAACGAGCCGCGAAAAATCTAGAGTTTTCTGGCTCATCCGATTTCCCGGGAAAATATAACGGCACACGACACTGGATTTTGACGGTTTTAAGTAAACCGTTTTGTAGCACTAACTAAGCAAAAATGTGCATAATAAATAAGTTATTATGACTGCTATATAGTGAACTCTGTTCTTTTAATGCATCTTGTCTGTCTGTCCCAGCACACCCGTGCTAATCTAGCAAGCAAAGAAAAACTGCTATCGTAGGCATAGAGCCTGTTGATAGGCTACGTTGTGCAGATGAAGAGCGACAGTTCGGGTTCGTGCGGATCGTGATGGGTGACGAAATGAGCAAGCGCGCCAAGTTCGTGCTGATTACGTGGATCGGTGCGGAGGTGAGCGCTCTGAAGCGCGCCAAGGTCAGCACCGACAAGACCTTCGTCAAAGCAGTCATACAGGTAACCTGACAGCATTTTGCACGGTAGCCTACGTCATTTAAGGTCGAGCCTATACGTCACAGCCTTCTCCATATCTGTCTGTTGTCTGTCACGCACGTACGGTATTGTGGCTAAACGGTACGACCTACCGTAAAGCTGTCTGAACCAGTGAATGCTAGGTTGCTCGACGGCTCTGTGGTACCAAGTCGGATCCCCAACATAGGGGCGTATCCCCCTCCCCAGCCGAGCTCCCTAGCGGGGTCCGGGGCGGAGCCCCAGAGAAAAACGAATTTGGTTCATTTTAAGCGTCGCAGAACACTCCTGCTTGTAAGCTATCGTAAATATATTAGAAATGCAGAATTATGATATTTACTGTAACTCCCCCTCATTTCCCCAAAAGACACCTTTCCGCCTATTTTTTCTTGGAGCAATTTGCTCAAGGTTTATACGGTGTAGATGCCCGTCCCTACAACTCTTCTATTTCCCCCAGATGGGAGTACTGACTACCGACTGTACCCCATATATCCAGCTACTGTAGTGTAGAAGCGAACGTTCAGGAAACGTTGCAGCTTCGTTGTATTAATGTCCGTCCCATAGACACTATTGACAGCCCCTAGTAAGTCGCCGTCGCTCTGTCCAACGGAACCATTGCCAACCCCTACGACATACCGTTCAGCCACAATACCGCATGACTGGCATAGCAGAGTGCGTAATAACCCTTCAAGGTCATCTAAGGTCAATGATCGTCGTGTCGTGTGAAAAAGGCTTATGCGACGGACTTCCTACTGTAGTGATTAGTAGTTTATTTATTCACCACAAAGGTAGACAAATGAACAAACAGACAAGCATATAGGGTGGGCCAAAAAATGGCACCATTTTTGTACACCTCATAACTTCACCAAATATTAACCGATTTTCAATTTTCATCGAAACCGTCGACACCACTAACCAATAGTGCGATTAACCAAACGCTGCGGCACTTTGCCCCACTCAGCGACAATAGCTTTCTTTCGCTGGCTGACTGTCGTGATTGTCAACATTGATAAGCCATCTGTTGGAAGGCATCCTGAACAGCATAACTGACTGGATTTAAGTCTAGGTTGTTTGGGGGCCACATGCCAGGCTCGATCAACGTTGATCACGTTGGCCAGTGGCGTCGCCGGCTTGAGTGCGTCATCTGACATTTCACGAGGTAGCGTAGTGACACACTTTGTGTGTGGTGGGATCTATAGTAACAGTATTATTGCAAATTGTCTTCTGATTCTGACAGTGAAAGAATTTTAAAAATCGGTTAATATTTGGTGAAGTCATGAGGCGTACAATTAATGGTGCCATTTTTTGGCCCACCCTGTACATACAATCTTGGCCATATCTCCCACCGTTTCCGAGATACGGCTAGTTTTCGGTTGAAAAACGCCCATTTTCCTACCCACTCCATTGAACCACAAATTTGAAAATGTTCTCCTTAGTCCTTGCACTACATCGCCCAATTTTTTGCATGCCTAGGTTTTATTACATAGGGCTTTTATTATCAGTGTAAAAAAATTTTTCTAAGACCTACAACCTACCGGTTAGCCACAGTGGGCCTACATCCATCAGAGACGACAGACAGACAACTCGCTTCAAAGGGCCAGATACAGCTTCACGGTCGGCAAAAAACTAAAGAGTCAGAATGACAGGTGCTTCTGCTGTATGTGCACTGTACAGAGCTACGCAGTAGAGATTCAGACAAGCGACAAAGCCGAGCTGGCGTTGGATTATGTGCGTGAAGCATTGGAGAAGGCCGGCGGAGCAGCTTACGGCACCGGCGTTCGCGACTGATGTTCACTGCACATTATAATATATAGCCCATAGAGCGTACCGGTTAATTTGGGCCTTAAAAAGCCGTGCTTGCAGTTGTAACAGTCCAGCGAAAAAATACTCTACGGAGAAAATTTTTATTTCATGTCATGCCGCCTATAGGCAACAACTCATAAGAAACGATGTGATACGCTAAATACTAGCCTATCCATGAGAACTAAAGTGAAAATTCTGCAGCATAGCAGTTCGTTTCAGCAAAAGTTTTCTAAACAAACAAAAAACTTCACAAAAGGTCCAATAAAAACTTTGAGGACGGGGTTTTAGGACGGCAAAACTGGAAGCAGAGCTATTTTTACTGCAATATTTTAGCAATCGTAGAATGGCATTAGCGCCAATCACTATTGCTAATCTGCTAAACTGCACGTTAGCTGCGTGTATGACCCTTGCCCAGTGTTTGAATTGCTGAGGAGGTTAAACGGGAGGGGGTTGAACACCCCCGACTGTTTTTTCACACTGTCAAGTTTTGTACTAGGGGGTCAGCTAGGCCTTTATACTAAATGTATATGCATACAATTTACATCACAATTTTTTGTCAGGGCTCCAACTGTCGAAAAGTTCAACCCCCTCCCCCAGCTAATTTTTCACAATTCAAACTCTGCAGTTAGTTGTTCTTAGCTGTAGGCCTAATTAAGTTATTTTTACATTCGTACTTCAGCTCGTACATACGTAGATGCATGCATGTATCGGCTTCAGATATGCACCTGTGTCTGTGTGGTCTGAAAATGCAAACTACATGTGCTGCCATGTCCACAGCATTGTGTGCAGCAAACTGCAAATGTGGAGGTCTAGGAAGTATAGTGTCAATGAACATAATACTTATCAATTTTCACTCAGTCACTTTAGCTGACGTTATCATCAGCATCTCACAACAAAACCTATCTGGCGTTTCTCGTGGCGGTGGGTATGCACTGCCTATTGACTGTCTCTATGTATAGGCCTAGCGGCAAATTTATTGTTCACTTTATCAATGAACGGTGGCAGTGCGGTCCTCACGAAATTCAGCCATAGCCTGCTTTTTGAAGTTCATATCACGCATGCACATAAATCTGAAGTAGGCGACATAACCGCATGACAAACATTTACATTGCATGTTGCTGCTGCTGCTATGGGCATAGGGTCAGTCAGCAGCTAAACTGTGACAACGAGGTCGACAAACACCAGTAACGTCGTGGGGAGAGACTGAGGGGGTTTAAAAAGATGGGGAGGGCAGAAAGTTGCAATTTTCAGAGGAAAAACTACAAATTTCCAACAGAGTAGATTATGGACGATGAAAATGTAAACTGCATGCCTAAATTCATCCAAATAGGAGATTTTCAGCCCCAATTTAGCACTCTTGGAAGAAATTTTTCCAGACAGGCTAAAATTGGGGGCCACTGCCTTCCCCCGCCATGACACCATCTGTCAAACAAGACTATATATGAAGTCCAATCCAACTGAAGTGTGATTGACGAACGTCACATTCACCTGGTACACAGGTGCAATTCACTACGTAAATTATTCAATTAGGCGAATTTGAAATTATATGCGGGTAATTTAAACAATTTGCACAAAATGCAGCAATCACTTGTATATTGGCCAATTATCAACGACAACACCGAATCAACCGTTGAGTTGAGTAGGCGTCATCGGTGTGAACTCGAACTGCTAACGTCGGCGACAATTCAATGATGAAACTGGCATTGTGACATCACGCAGCTGTGCACCGACCTCGCTTAGTTTAATAACCCCGCTAGCCGCTTGACTGAGCAGCAAATGGGAAACTGGGTTGCGACTCGTCTGGTGTGTTCACACCTACGACGACGACTCAGCTCAACTCAACAGCTAAGTTGAGTTGTCTCCTCGGCGTCGTAGTTGTGAACACACCAGCGAGAGCCACACCGGGGCCCGGGGAAACACTCTTGCAGGGCCCCTCTATTTTCTGAGCAACGATGGGGCCCCAAACGTCACGGGGCCTGGGGTAACTTACCCCTCTACCCCTGGGCCTGGGTGTAAATTGGCCATATGTAAACAGCTATTGGCAGTATCCAGGAATAAAATCTCAACGTTGGCAGACATGACTGCTTTGCTACTATGTGGCTTCAGTGGACAACATTTCTGACATTCATTTGATGACAGTATTCGGGAGATGCAAACAACCACATAAACTGTACAAACTAAAAGCCCAGCAGGCTTATGCACAGCACGAACATCAAACGGCGGTTCATTTGTCGGGGACGACGACCTCCCAGAGGTCTGCCAGTGTGAATCCATCAGGCAGTCGCTCAATAGCCAGGTCCAGTTCTTCTGAGAACACGGGATCACGGTCCGTGCACTTCTTGCCATCGGCGAAATATGCCTACAACACACGACACTCGCTGAACAGCTTGAGCCTGAATCTTATTGTTCCTCCCCATAGCGCACTAAAGATTTCTTCGAAATGATAGTGCGCTATATAAATGTTCACTTATTATTATTATAGCCTACTGGGTGTGACCAAAACCAAAGTCAAAATGCTGTTATTCGGTGGCATCGCCAGGATCTGGTGCAAAGGGGCATCAAAATAATTTTAAAAATTATTTAAGTATAACATAAAAAATTACGAAGTTTATGCAATAAGTAGTGACAGTGACAGGGGAGCTGTTGTCCCAGAATATGTAGAATACGCTACACTGGTTTTCACTGGTTTGGCAACAACCAGATGGAGTTGGTGCGGCTTTGAAGTGACCTGAAAAATTATACAGTTGGAAGCCAAGAGGGGAAACACGTGCCCCAGTGGCCCCCAGAGCTGGCAACGCCAATGCTGTTATCGGGGGAAAAAATGAACTGCAAAATTCAGCCAGCGTCATCAGCTTTTTATGACACGCCATCGTTTTAGCACATGTGGTCGTCGAGCATCTTCCGCTGCCAGCCTCCCGCCTGGAACCCACTGCCCGATGACCTTCAAAATCCCAAATGTTCTGCGAACATTTACAGACAGTTGCTGAAGACATTCTTGTTCTTGCACTAGTAACTACTAGTGTGTCCAGTGCATTGGAGGTTACGAAAATGCACTACATAAATTCATTTTAGACATTCGACACATCAGGGATCACGAACCAGCACTAAACTGCGGTATCAGTCAACCAGTCTAAACATAAATGCCAAGCTACAATAACAATGTGTTTTACTGAGTGCAGTACAGACTAAGGCATGTGTACAAATGTATCGAGACGTACTGCGAAAGCATCAGACTGATCAGTTCTGGACTCAATCTCAACATCATCTTGTGCACTGCGTGTCTGTGTCGGCTGCTGCTGTGCCTAAACACGTGTCATGGACAACAAGCATGCACTGACATCAACACCATGCAACAAAATTATTTGGTGGCATGACAGTTACAATGTTAAACTTCTGATCTTAGGGTCACGGATCCCACTCCAGGTCCAGTCACTACCAAATGGTTACTACTTGGATAGGTAAACCATCTCAGTAAGGCCAACTCAGCCTACCATCCCTCTGGGTTTGGTTACATTAAGGTGGGGTGCGTTCACCTGTGTTTGGTGGCAGGGGTAACACTGTGTGATCCCATATTGCAGGTGATGCTCCATAGCTCTCATATGGCTTTGCAACAGTGGATTCAAGTGTCAATCCAAGTATAAAGGGGGGGGGTGGATAGAATAAGGGTTGTAAAATTTTATCAGTATGCAAACTGATACGGAGACGGACTCTCACATTTCATAATCTGCTGCTATCATGCAATACACATGTAAATAACCAAAAGTCCTTCCTGGGCCATGATCTCTTTTCGCGGCGATGACTTCCATTCCCTTAGACCTCAGTTGGACAACAGCTTACACTATGAGACCACAGATATAGGGCTAGTGCATCATGCAGTGTGCATATTTACGCCCCATCTTTCATTGGTACTTATTGCACCTACCAATAGGGAAATGATCAGGCTGAGTTAACCTGGGTGGCTGACTAGATGGTTACACATAGTGGTATGGTTTACCCATCTGCACATGGCCACCCATCCAAATAGTAACACAGCCCGGTGTCAATTAACTTAGTCGATGCAACCAACAATGTTACTAACTAAATCAAACCGCCACTGCCATAATACCCACACAAATCCATATATGCTACCCTGTTCTAAACTCCCCTCTGAAAGCATTAATACCAAAAGCTAGCACTGATCAGATGACACGTGATGCAGGATGTGATGTGGTTGTTCTGTACTAAAAATGTGCAGATCATGGAATTTTGGATCTGTGTTGACACCTTTCTGATTAGCACTGTTTTAACTGCACACACTAAAATTACAATTCACGCACGCAGGTCTACACTATGTCAGTAGTCAGGTGAAGTCAAACTAAAACTTACGACATCGGAATCAATCTCATACTCGACACCAAAGACCGGGTAGTTGCTGTAGATGCTGCGTAGACTCTGAATTTCCTTTGTAGTCTGTTCAAGCAGTTCTTGCGGACTGATGTGAAAGCCCAGCACATAGCCACCACTCTACAGACATTTGTAATTATACAATCACAACGAGGCAGCCGTGAACAACCCATCACAAAGGTGTGGAGCATCACCTGCCATATGAGAGCACACGACCCACATAGGTGAATGTGCACCAGCCCGAGCCAAGCAGGCCAGCACTATATTTGCATATCCCAAAGAGATGGAGAGCTGAGTTGACCTTGGTGTTGGTTATATACCAGAATGGTTTACCATCCAACCAGTGACCCAATCAGAAGTTGAAATCACGACCAAGTGAGTGAGTGAGTGAGTGAGTAGGGTTTAACATCACGCCTGACGCAGTATAGATCATTTCGGGGATGGCCTTTCCAGGCAAAATGCACGTACACATAATAACGGAACATCTTAAGCGTTACGCTACCAAGCCATTTTCCACAAATGTTTACCAACGCTCCAATGACATTACTCAATTCACTGGTAGGATGTGTTAGCATGTCAACTGAGAACCTGTCAAGATTCTGCAAGTTCAAACTAAAGCTCAGTTGTCATACATGAAATTTATGCTGCACATACTCTGTATTGTTGATGAATGTATTTATAAGAGCCAAAAAGTTATGATGGATTCGGTTAGCTTCATGATAACACTGCAAACTAGGCCTACAGAAATAAAATACTTAGCTGTTTTACTCACACCTTAGATATGTGCAAGTTGCCGTTATACTTCTTATAAAAGTCTCTTCTATAACACACTACACTAACTACAGTAGATGTACATGTGCTGCACAGTGCAGCTATCAGTAAGTACATGTACTAAGCTAAACAAAAGTAAAACAGACAAACAGACAGACAGTCATAGCATACAACAGGGTGTTTTAAAAAAAACGGATACCCAATTTTAAATAGGGCAAAGTTCTTTTCAGCAGAGAAAACATGCAAACATTACTAAGGGAAACAAAAAAAAACACAGAAAAAACATGATAAACAGACTACAAATAAACAAACTAATAACAGTTGCTAAATAAATTTCTATTGATAGATGTCCGTTTGTACAGTAGGGACGTTAGATGATCTATTAATAAACCATTACCTACAGCCTACAGGGTGGTCCAAAAACGGATACCCAGTTTTATTTTTGGGATAACTTCGGTAATTCAGCATCGATTTTAACCATTCTTTCACTGTTACAAGCAGAAATTTATGGCGCGTAAACGTGAAGTTCTTTCGCCCACCGCACCTTTATTGTGTGATCACATTACCTAGCAAAACAAACGCTACTGCTAATATCGATGTTCAGTGTTTTGTTTTATTGACTAAACTTAACTGTCGATAGTATTAAAATGATGTGCGGCTGCTCAAGCTAAGTTGCAGTGCTCGATGTGTCTGCCGCCATTCTTGATAACAGCTTCAAGCCGTCGACGCCATTCATTGATACTGTTATCAATGAAACGGTGTGAGAGTTTTTGCCATTCGGTGACTATCGCTCGCTTCAGTTCTTCCACTGTTTTGAACTGTCGTTGGTGGTAGACTCGTTGCTGAAGAGCACCCCAAATAGCGTAATCCATGGGATTAAGATCAGGGCTATTTGGAGGCCACATGTGAGGTTCAATGCAATTGATGTGCTCTTTTTTCAAATAGTCCATCGTGGTCCGGGCGGTGTGCGCTGGCGCTCCATCCTGCTGCAGTGTCCACTGTAGCTTTGACAGTGTTTGTTTTGCTAGGTAGGTAATGTAGTCACACAATAAAGGTGCGGTGGGTGGAAGAAATTCACGTTTACGCGCCATAAATTTCTGCTTGTAACAGTGAAAGAATGGTTAAAATCAGTGCTGAATTACCGAAGTTGTCCCAAAAATAAAACTGGGTATCCGTTTTTTGGACCACCCTGTATATTTCTTAATCCATATTTGTTAGACTTAGCAACCGGTAACAGATGATGTAGACAGTGCTTATCATAAGTTGCTTTATAAAAAGCTGGTCATCATAGCTTGCTAATAGCTCTTCTACAGTAATGATGAACTTAACTATCCATACTTGAAGGCACGCTTAAACAAACTATTTATCTGGGCAATTTGTGCTTTAACAAGGAAACTATACCAAGATGAGATAACGTAAGTAATTTTGCTAACTACTATAGCATAAAAGACATTATGTAACATCTCTAAGCTAAGACCTTGACGTTTTTAAGAACCTTCAAGAATGCTAATGCTGAGTTTTTGTCTCAAGTAAACGCTGTAACGAGTTAATTAGGCACAAAATGCACTATAATGTAAATTATTTAACAGAATTATAAGTTTGTATAACAACTCGCTTGCAAATTAAAATTTATGCCAAAGTGTGCTCTGCATACAAAGATGCAATGGTTTAGATGCAACGCCAATGGCTGATGAAGAATCACCGATCGACTGATCAAATGCATTCACTCATCGATTAGACGTGTTTTAAGCTCATCAGCCAGCTATTTTGTTGTCTGCTGTTTTCAGCATAAAATATTTTAATACCTTAAAATTATTAAACCACGTTGCACCCTCTGTCAAATTGATGATGCAAAGGTGAGCCATTTGGTACAAATAATCGCTGCGTAATGTAACAATTTGGAGCATCTGTGTTTCATACGGTAGTGCGTTGACATAAATTAGCTGAAATGGTAAATGAGTACACCGTACATAATAATATCGCCTTGGCCATCTTCAAGCCAAAAATTATCAAAGTTGGTAAAAATGTGACAAAGTTATGCCAAAGACAATTTTGACTGTTTTTGAGACACAGTGTAGACATGCATAGTTACTATGTGAAGTTCGTATTTGTCACTGATGATTCCAATACAGGTAACGACCAATATCATAATGTAACGGCAAGCTGACATGCACGAAACGATTGCCGCCGCTTTTCTTTGCATTAGCCCACATTCCATTTCGCCAACTTTTCCCAGATGTCTTGGTGGAGGTCAGCAATTTGTCACGGGGAAGTCTCAAAGGTGAATTATGTTTGATGTAAGTGGAAAAGTTTCACGGTTTCAAACGATCGTCACATGTCTAGATAACTTGAAAAATCTTGAGACAAGTCGGTGACAAGTGCGTTTGCGCTAGTCTAGAAGAATTTGGGTTTTGTCACGGAAAAGTTAAGGAAAACTCTTCGACGTTTGCGTCAAGACACAGGGAAATCGGCGACGTCGCGGGAACGGAACTGTCACGGGCTTGTAGCAGACTTGTCTCGGTCATCACGGGAAGTCGGCCTAACGGAATTTGGGCAATAGCCAGTCCATAACGACTGCACGCAACGGGCGTAAATGGCACGAAAATCCACATTATGTTACACTATTGTGACTAACAACGTTGCATGGGAATGGGAGATCAGTTGTGATGTTAAAAGTGCAATCATTGTTTTGTGGCAGGAAATAAGTATTTTATCACGACGTTAGGCTTTTCACTTTGTGTTTTAGAACATCAAAAATCCGACGAATTTCAAACATTTATCAGAAGATAAAATTTTCCATTTACTCTAAGTAGTTGATCTAATACGTGTAAGTGCAACTAGTGTATAGAAATACAGTGTTAAAAATTTAAAAATGATATTTCTTAGATCATGAGAATGTCTAATGCTTACAAGGGCGAGGTCGCTAATCTTTTCAGCATACAGTACAACACTTCGCCTGTCTATCTATAGCTGGCAATGAAAAACGTCATTCACGTCTTCGGCATTTTCAGCAAGTGCATTGTGTACTTTTGACTTTGGGGGGGGGAGATTTTGATGACATATTTGCTTATTTCAGCGCATTTTAAAGTTTACGTTTCAAAAATTTTACGAAGAGCAGGAGGCCTGCGATGCTTATCTATAAGTTAGTGTGTAAATTCCATGACATTGGGTCACATATTGAATTCGATACGAAGTTATTTACTATATTGCACTACACAAAACTGATGAACTGAAGATGACTTTTCCGTGTCATGCCTATCATGATTAACTCTTTGCAGCATTCGCGGGACAGCCAGCCTCTGTCTGTTGTGTCGCTTGTGATAAAACGGTCGCATAATAATTAGTCAGCTGAAGCTTAACCTGCTCAGTCAGACACCAACAAACAATCAGACGTAAGCCTAAGTCTAAATCTTGGGCATAACGCACACAACGGCCACATCAGAGTGATTATCACAATTAAAATTAAAAATTTCAACAAAAAGTAATTCATTCCTGTGTTTTTAATTTAAGTAATTTTTTCAGCGTTTAAGCTGTTTTTTGTTGCAAGGACTCAATTGGATACCACCTTCTTCCAAATGCAGCATTTTTGATGACACAATAATTACATTAAGAATACTTAGTGACAAGTAGATTCGAAAGTGTAAATTATACATGCATTTAGTAAAACGTATTTCCGGGATAATTTGCGGCAAAAGTCGTAAAAGTGTGTTTGCGTTAATAGTTATTCACAAAAATTTGTAGGATCTGTTTTCGAACACGATGTGTATTATTTCAAATATGAAGTTAATAAACACGTAAAGTGACATTTTGGCTTACTGATAGATAAACCATAGCGATTTTGACTGTTCTAATGTAGATTAACTGGTCAGATTTTTCAAAATTGACTTGGTCCGGAATAACAGAATACATGTATGTCACTTTTTTCTGCTTTCTAGTAACCGTAGTCTCACCTTCAACGTTTGCGTGCAGCCGCGGTAGTTGAACCAATACATGTAATACATAAAGTATAGGTACAGATAGGCCCTATTAGGATTAAACATGTGCAAAGTTAATATTTTTTAAACTGTAGACCAGGACAAAGTCCAAAAATGACGAACAGGGTCGCCACTCTGAGAGCATACAACAGTCAATTTCGAAAAGTTGTAACTGCTAAGTTATTAACTACCTTTGAATTACTTATGAGTATTATAATACACACTGCATTTCACAAGGTAATGCAGCTACAGTCATTTAGCCTACGTAAAGTTTCTTCGCAGTGTTGCGTGCCAAAAATTCGTTAAAAATTGGCTAATGTTTCGCGGAGTTATTCAATAAATAAAAGTGGCTAGGTTTTTTTGAGACACGGTATATTAAAAGTCAGAATGCATTTTTTAGTGCAGGATAACATCTGGAACAGTCTGCCTGAGAATCTACGTTCTACGACCATCAGTTGTGGACAATTTAGAAACTCATCTTTTCAGCCAAGTTTACGCAACAGACCTCTTATAAATTTATTTTGAAGAGTATATTAACCGAACCGAACTGAACTGAACTAATAAATATGCGAAATAGTTTACCGGATTCGGTTACTTTTGAAAGTCTTCCAGCTTTTAAACGTTCTGTTGTCAATGTGGACTTAGGCCTACCTAACTAGTTTTCCAAAGTGTTTTTGATTTACGTAGTTGCCTTGAAGTCCGGTTAACTAATTTATTATGTTTGTAACCGTTTACGTTGTACTTCTACACTGTGTTCCAAAGACGTCACAATATGTCATTTCCATTATCTTCACCAAATATTTAACCGATTTTCAGAATTCTTTTACTGACACACGACCTGGACAATTTACAATAAAGCAATTATTAAACATCACATTACACTTTAAGTGCGTCGCTACATTAGGGCCTAACTTTGAAATACAAATTTTCAAAAACCACTATTCGCAGAATAAATACATGGCAAAAAATTATTTTCTAAAGTAATTGTGTACTAATTTTTATACTTAAATAAGGCTTCAATAAATGATGCTTAATTTTCGATACATTTCCAGTGCTTGTAAAAAAAGCAGACAATATTATTGTAAATAATATTTTTTTAGCCGACCGTACTTACGTAACGGTCGAGCTTATGGTACGAGTTATCGTTTGTCTGTTGTTTGTCTGTCTGTTTGCCGTCTGTCATGGATGTATTGTAGCTAAACAGTGCGAGACAGAGCTTAAGTTGCTATTAATCACTAATATAAAGTCGCATATTGGCTTTCAAACGACATGAAAATTCCTATGATATGCCAATCGTGCGGAATTGTAGCTAAAGAGTAGGCCTAAGTCGAAAAGAGTCGACAGCGGTACCATCGGACTTTTTATAGGTAACCATATCTTTATCTGCTGCTGTTTGGCCGCAATTTTCAATGGAAATTTTCAAGCTACGAGTGTGGTTTGAGGCCCTTGGTTCCGGTACCCCCCACGAATAAGGTTGTTGGAACGCTATAAAGCCACAACATGGGCCCAGTGCGTTTCCTGAGAAATTTTAAGATTGTAAAGATCGACCTCTTAGATGCTGCCATGAACTTTAAGAGCGTTCTGTACTGTCAGTGACAAAAATCTTTGCCTTGGACTAGTTTCCGGCGAGATGAGGTGTATGCGAACATTCGCTACGGTTCATGCGTGAGGAGACGTCAATAACAGTGGGATGTCGCAAGCGAACAATTGTAATGCCATTAAAGTTGGTTGTCTTCCAAACTTTTAACAATGTCAAAGATGTTGTAAAAGCTTACGACAGAATTATTTAGGAAAATAAACTTTGGACGCTATTCTTGTGGAATCGCATGCGTCCGTTGCCATTTATTTTTGCCATAATTCCATACGTAACGCAAAGCTAAACTCAAAAAAGTCAAATGCCCGACAGTAGCATTTTGATGAGACGAATCATGCATCAAGCTGACGCCCTGTTGTCTAAGCAGTAGCTAAGCTTCTTGCTGTTTAACAATGTGCGAAAAGTAGTGTAGTCTGACATTACTGTTACGCCTAAGTTCTGTATCGGTAAAGATGAAATAGCCCATGGCGGAGACAGTAAGTTTATTCGATAGCGATTGGTAAAAAAAAATCGTGAGTGACAGCCAATGCATTGTGCTGCTGTGGTACGCTCGCATAACTTACCAATATCTAACATTAGCTAGCATCGAATCTGAGTTTTTGCTGAATTGGTCAAAGACGATCTAGCTGCGTTAACTGTGATTTTTTTATACAACTCTGTCGGCAAGTTCTAACTTATACGGAGGCGTTTAATTTGAAGGACAATGATATCACATGAGTAGGCCCTACACAAACGTCATGCATTTGTGAAAACACACGAACACGTAACCTGGTGGTCTGCTTATCGACAGAAAAACAACTGGACCGAAATTAGGTCCGGAAGAGAACATGGAAGAAACAGGTTGGGAAGTGACTGACATTTCTGTAGTAATAGACAATATAACGAACAACGGGAGCGACGGATCCACCGCTGCACTGCCGACAACTTTGTCGATTCCAACCACCAGTTACTATAAGTGGTCAAAAGTAGCCCTGATATCAGGTTTGGGAATCCCTATTGTTCCTCTTCTGGTTAACATGTTGGTGATCGTAGTTCTGATTCTCGCCCATCGACAGCACGGAAGCGCTGCCAACGTGTTCATTGTCAACCATTCAGCAACGAATCTCTTAATTTTCGCATCGGCCATAATCAACCGAGCATTGCGTGCTAACGATATCGGCGAGGAATTCAGTGGCAACCAGCTGGTCGACGACATCGTGTGCATCATCGTAATAGGTCCAGTTTTTGCACAGGTCGGCGGTGCGGCGCAAATTTCGGCTCTGGTCATTATCACGCTGGAACGCTACTTCAAGATCGTCCACGCCATCGCTCACCGCAAGTACTACAAAGGCTGGATGACCAAGCTTGGAGTCGCATTGCCGTGGATCTTTGGAGTGTGTTTCGCTGTTATCCCACATAGTGTTATGACAAGATACGTAAACGGAAGATGTTTTGATTATACAACTTGGCCAAATGAAGACATGAGACAGGTAAATTTAAAAACGTACGACAGAAATCAAACTGCAGGTTAACATATAGTTATTATTTTTTTCGGTAAGCCTACAGTTCAACATTTTAAACAAATTTTACAGAGTTTATTCCTAGCACAATTTTTCGTTATAGTTAACAACTTTATTATCTCACCTTTCGTTGTTTATCTCAAAAAGGTTCACTCTTTTTATTTTTATTGTTGATTGTATTATTATAAATAGGCGTATGGCGTGATCAGATTCTTACTTCACCAAGCAATCCCGATGTGCGTGTTCGCTTTCTGCTACGGAAGCATATTTCGCACCATCAGACGTCAGAACAAGGCCGTCGCTGGACACGCTGGTCGCAGTCAGAACGTTGCCATGGTAACCACGTCACGTGACCAGAACGCTGGACAGGTTCAGCAGCAGGGACCTGGAGCTACAACTGGTGCACCCAAGTTGTCTCGCACTGAGATAAATGTTCTCAAGACGATGATCACCATCGTTATCTGTTTCCTGCTTTCAAATGGCTGTTATGGCATCTACGAAGTTGTAGTAGTCTTGAAGGTTAGTAAGAACTAGGCCTATAGCTTCGCCAGAAGCCTATATGTTTCGTGCTAATGTCTTTTTCTTTTTTCACGTCTACGCTGATGACTTATGAGTGGATGACATACAACTTGTTTTCACGTTACAGATACATAGCCTACATTAACTGCGGGAAAATGTAACATTTTTGCCGAGCGGTTTTTTTGCGCATTTCATTTCTGCAAATTCCATTTCCCTCCAAATTCCATTCTTTGCAATTTCCTTTTCTTGCAGATTCAACTACAAGATTTGATTTTATTTTCGTTTACGCCTGTACTTGGTGACCTTCTAGACTTGTACGATTCTCAGGCAGTCAAAGGCCACAAACTCGTCGTCAATCTTCCTTTGTGGCGCTTCCTGCAAATCACCAGCGCCGCCCTTTTCGGTCTTGAATACATATCTCTGACGCCGCCGGCCACGCTCCCTAATTTTGTCTTAACACATTGACCAAAACTGAGCAGAAAAGGTTACGTGCTACGGCGTAATTGCCTGATGTGATGTGGCTGAATAACTTGGTGGAATATTTGCGAACTGGAGTCCTATACCGCCGAATCCAATCATGCTGTGTCGAGAAAGTTGTGTATCGTTAATTAGAAACAATAAAAAATCACAGAAACACGGAAATCACGGAAGCCGTGTGTTACGTCAAATGCCGTGATTTCGAAAAAATGCCGTGTTTTGCCGTGTTTGAGCCAAAATGTAGTGATTTTACAGTTTTTAACGTTTTTTACAATAATGTTTTGTTTTTGATTAACAAAAATGGTGTGATTTTAACACAAAGAAATATTTACTTTTGCTACTGTTACCAAAGTTCGTATGCTCTTACTTTCTGGCTCAATATGTGACCATAACGTCGTCATAGAAATTTGTATTTTAATGCTCTGCAGCGACAAAATTTTACAAATGAAAACTTTGCACTACATGTAATAATGGTCGTCAATGCTAGATGTTGAGTTTTATAGACTTTATAATGGTTTTGGGCCCGTAATTTGATGCCGTGATTTTTTGCCATTTTCACAAAAGTTTACCGTGTCTTTTGCTATTTTTGCCGTGATTTTCTACTGTTCCTATCATTTGGTATAGTTGATTTTGTATCAGGTGGTTTGGTGGCTCAGCAGTTAAGGCGTTGGATACGAGATCGAAAGATCTACGGTTTAATTCCTAACCGGTGCACCACCAAGTAACAACTCTGAGCAAGTAGTATGTATGTGCCTGTGTAGGTGCAAGTGGTCTAGCTGTCGGTGTCAACTCGTAACTTTCAGGTTGCGGTTCGATTCTCGCCAGCGGTCATTTACAGGCAACCTTGAGCAAGTTGCTAACCTTCTGTGTGCTCAGACTAACTCAGCCTTCTACCCTACGTGGGACGGGAAGTGAATAGTAGTTTACGGGGTACGGAGTGAAAGCCTGATGTGGCTGATTGGGGCGGTGGTATGTCTGCTAGCTGCAAACCGCGGGTCCAGTTGTTCGTTAACGCGGGCAATGGATGACCGATCATTTGCAAGCAACATTGAGCAAGTTGCTAGCCTACTGTGTGCTCGGGTCAACTCAGCCTTCTACCCTCCTTGGGATGGAAAATGAGTGGTAGCTTAGGGGCTACGGTGAGAAAGCCTAGTGTGACTGATTAGGGTGGTAATATGTCCGCTTGCTACAATTTCTGCAAATCGCGGGTCCAATAATATTATTTGCTGACGCGGGCAATGGATGGCCGCGTAGTGCGCTGCGGTATCATTAGCTCATGCCAACCAGCTGCCACTTCCGAGATTGTCAAAGCGCTTCTGGCCACAAATTTGTCTTATGTAAGAAGTGCTATAGCAAGTCCTGGACTTTACGTTTTTAGCTTTTACCATTTAATCTATAGGCCTATTATAGTTGCCTGGCGTTTATGTGTGCACGTAGTTGGTACGCAAATCAGAGGTGGTTTTCCAAGCTACCGCTGCGCTGTCCGTGGTCGGCATAGGTTTGACTCCGCTTTTCTATGCCGTCGGCTACGACGTTTTTCGTAAATACCTGAAAGAGAAGCTGTTCAAGAGTCCGGTCGCTTCGGCCACATCCGCTGTTCCGGGCACGCAGCAAACACGGTCGGTTCGTCGTTAAACTTAGCGAGAATGATATTAGTGTACGGTTTTTGCACATGACGTTTAAATATTTAGCTATAATCCGGGCAACACTCTCAAATTTAGCCTAAAACAGAGGTGAAGTATAGAGAAAGTTGGAAGATTATCAGCCAATAAGTCGGCGTATCACAGAAATGGTGAGAGACAGGCTCAGGTTAGTTAGTTACTTAAATTTAGACTTATGTCCCCCTGTTCCCGCTGGAACATTGAGCGGCGAGTATACCCGTTACCAGTGACTGGCCACACTATGTACACTGTGTCTCAAAAAAAAGCATGTGACTACATTTTTTGCAATAACTTGAACAATGAATGTCCGATTATAATAATTTTTGGCACACTTATTAATGAGACTATATGTCATCGAATGGTGGTTTCATTTCCCACCTCATCT
>Ga0209367_1001790_pt1 | contig 27330 bp, 18 predicted proteins | sample WorMetLIZISLAND2_FD_187412 | JGI IMG/M metagenome (GOLD analysis project Ga0209367, IMG submission 187412) | Marine gutless worms symbiont microbial communities from Max Planck institute for Marine Microbiology, Germany - Olavius geniculatus... ...
GAAACTGTTGTCTTAATTGATCGATATTCATAAGATCTCCTTTCGTTTGTTCTTTTAAGGAGATCTTACACCATGGGTGTGACAGATACGGTCACACTAACCTTAAAAATGTAGATAGGCTCGATTACTTTTGATCTCCGCCATCCGACGTCAGAGTGCTCGAGTCCGGTCCAACATTTTCCTTAGCGGATCAAATCGTTTGGATATTTGAATTTGAATCATTGTGAGTTATTTGAGATTTGCTATTTAGTGTCTATTTTTGGAATCCTATCATGTTTGCGCAGGATGTTTGTCTTATCCAGATTGAATATTTAATTAGCTTTATCGATTCAGTTTAATACGACAGAGCGAAGCGAAACCATAAATCTTCAATCTTCAATCTTCAATCTTCAATTCCGGCTTCGCCGGGTTGGGATTTTGCGGTATCACCTTTTTCTTGTAATCGAGCTATGGAATTGGAAAGTTTTAATGAAAATATTTGGGACACTTAATTTCAGGGAGCCTTGGGTTAGGAGCTTGGTATGAACTCTAAATCAGATCCCTTTTCCCAAATAACTCAAAGAATTATTCAAACCGGAAATCTCTATCTTGATTTCATGAGTACGGTAATGAAGGCCGGCCCGGCTGCCTTTGCCGGGGAGGGTAGCGACGATACGCGAACCGAGATCCATAACAACCTATCCCGCCACTTGCAGGAATTGTATCAGGAAAGTGTCGGCAAATACCTTGAAGCTCCTCAGCTGGGTATTTCGAGAGAAGCCCAACAGCAATTCAATAGCGCCATCAACACCTATCAAGAATTCCTGTTAGAGACCGGAGGCTTTTTAGCGACGTTCAGCACACCCCTGAAAAACGCGATAGACCTTCTACAGCAGGCGATCAAAGACCGTGAGGGGACAGACGGGGAATTCAAAAGTGCCAAAGAGGTCTACAACCATGCCGTCAAAATCCTCGATGAAGAATACGACGCCTGGTTAAAATCACCGGAAGGCGTGCAGCGCGTTGCCAGTGCGGTCGGCAAATACCTGGATTACCGCAAGATGCTGAATCCGGTGAGAGACAACTGGTATAAATCGCTGTCGATTCCGACTCGAAGAGAGATGGAGGATATCTATAAGGGAATTTATGATTTGAAAAAAAAATCACGTCAGCAGGATGCCGTTATTCGTAAACAGTCAGATACCATCAAAAAACTGAATAACAAAATCCGCAAGCTCGAGATGTCTTTGGCTGAATCGCTGCCAAAGAAAGAAACGGCCGCATCCCGCAGCGTGCCTAATGAGAAATAGTTTGAAAGACCTCCCTTACTAAGACGAGAATAAACTTCTAGGCACAAGGCAGAAAATAAAATCGAATATCAACATGCACCCCCGCTATTCTATTGCGGGATGACACATTGATCTTTAAAATTATGGTGTGCCCCGTGCGTCGAATGCCCCCGCTTCGCGGGATGACATTTCAATTTTAAGATATTGAGGTATGCCTCCAATGCCGAATGCCCAATGCCGAAGGCCTAATCCTAACCGGCACGATCCTGGTGTTTGGCTTGGATGCTTTTACATCAACTAAATATTGGCCATATCTATATGACCCACCGAAGTCTATTCCAAAGTCTGGAGCAAGAGTTGAAAGAATTTCCGGAAAAGGTCATGCGTGCCCAGGAAATTCTCACCGCTAATCCGGATTGCCAGGTTGCGGCGACCCCGGCCGACGTCGTGTATGCGGAAGATAAGATGCGCTTGCTGCACTATCGCCGGTTGCCGGGCAAACAGACCATTCATCGCACGCCGGTTTTGATCGTTTATGCGCTAATCAACCGGTACATTATGCTGGATCTGGAACCGGGCCGCAGTTTTGTTCAAAATCTTCTCAAGGAAGGGCTGGATGTCTATTTGATAGACTGGGGCTATCCAACCGGTGCGGACCGATACCTGAATCTGGATGACTACATCAATTTCTACACCGACAGGGCCGTCGAATGGATTCGGTCTGAAACCAAGGTCAAAAAGATCAACCTGATGGGGGTATGCATGGGCGGCACCTTCGCTGTGATCTATGCCGCCCTTAATCTTCGTAAAATCAAAAACCTGATTACACTGGCGACACCGACGGAATTTGATATTGATGATGCCGTTCTGTTTTCCTGGGCCAAGCTATTCGATGTAGACAAAATGATGGACAGCTTCGGCAATCTGCCGGGGGATTTGGCAAATGTTCTCTATCTGCTCGCAACACCCGTTGCCACGGTGGACAAGTACGTTCAGTTTTTGGAGAATGTGGAAAATCCCAAATTTGTCAGCACGTTTCTGCGAATGGAAAAATGGATATTTGACAGTCCCGATATGGCCGGCGAGGTATTCAAGGAGTGGATCAGAGACATCCTGCAGCAAAACCTTCTGATCAAAAACCGCCTGGTCGTAGGGGGGCGTCAGGTGGATTTGCGCAAGATCAAATGCCCGCTGTTGAATGTTTTTGGCAAATATGATTATCTGGCACCTCCGTCTTCCGCCAAACCCCTTGCCAAGGCGGTGGGCTCAAAAGATGTGACCACTTTGGGCGTTGATACCGGACATGTCGGAATTTTTGTCGGCAGCACCTCTTACAAAACCATCATTCCGAACATTGTGAAGTGGATTAAAGAACGCTAGGCCGGCATCAGGTTGTATCTGACCACGAGTTGAAAAAAATTGAAGCTTCAGGTGTCGGTGTCCAGGTTTCAGCACTTAAAAAAAATCAAATAACAAAACACAAATACCAAATAAATCACAAAGACTGAAATTCAAAATACCAAACAATTGATTTTTGATATTATTTGAGATTTGGATATTGTAATTTGGAATTTATTTGTAATTTGGTGTTTGTAATTTGTTATTTCCGGATTACCCGGGATGGGAGATTTCATCATGACTGAATTAACCTTGAAACGCGTCAAGGGCGACGGCATTGAAATCCAATTGGCCGTCTGGGAGGGCGAAGGCGAAAATATCCTTTGCGTACACGGCCTGACGGCCAACTGCCGCTGCTGGGACGAGATGGTCTCCTGTTTGACGCCCGCCCATTCATTTCTGGCAGTGGATTTGAGGGGCCGGGGCCTGTCCGATAAGCCTGCTAAAGGTTATTCGATAGCTCATCATATACGCGACATTCATTGTTTGTTGGAAGACTGCGGTTTGAAGCAGGTCGTTTTGATGGGGCATTCTTTGGGAGCATACATTTCCCTGGCCTTTGCTGCCAGCTATCCCGATCGGGCCAAAAAAATCATTTTGATCGATGGCGGCGGGCTTCTGGCCCAGTCCCAGTGGGATAAAGTGGATCTGGCAATCAAACCCTCTTTGGAACGTTTGGGCCGGGTCTTTCCGTCTTTTGAGGATTACGTGGCGCCGCTGAAAGCGGTTCCGATTCTGCAACCCTGGACACCGAACATCGAAGCGTACTTTCGTTATGAATCCGAAGAAGTCGAGGGTGGTGTACGCTCCAGGATTCATCTCGATCACATCCAGGAGGAAATCCGGAATATGCGCCAGGCGGTTCCGTCTGATTTCTATCCCAAGGTTACCTGTCCGGTGTTGATTCTGCGGGCGACCGATGGGATCCTCAGCCCGGATGACCTGGTACTGCCGGATTCGGCCACCGAAAGAATGGTTTCGGAGATGGCCGATGCTAAGCGGGTGGACATCCCGGGAACCAACCATTATTCCATCGTGTTGCAGCCCAACGAGCAGCGAAATGAAGCGATTCTTGATTTTTTGACAGAATCCTGATCCGGAAAAGCTAGCGACTCCTTTTCACTTACAGTTTGACATGCCCAAAGGCGACATTTCAAGGAAACCCGCTATAACCAGTCGGTCATCAGGTCGGCAATGGCGTCGGCCTGCTTGATGTAGTCCCGGTAACGATCTTTCATTTCTTGAACAACTTTTGAACTGTTTGGATCTTCGAGATGATGGGGAAAAAATTCAGGAACTTTGTCAAAGGGCAGGCAAAACTTGAATCTGTGGCTTACCAGAATTGAAGCAATCCGCACAACACCGGTTTGAGCCGGATATTGTTCGGATTTCTCCGGGGCGTGATGATTCTCGACGATTTCTATGACTGCGGGCGGTATATTCCAGTGCTTCAAAAACAGGGCGCCAACCTCGGTATGATCCAGACCGATATATTTCCGCTCCAGTTCTAGCGACCATTGGTCGGTGTCTTCTTTGGCCTTGATTAAGTTTGGCATCTTTTCGGGTATTATTTTATCCAGGACAATCCATCCGATATCGTGCAGTAAGCCGGCCAGAAAAATATCGGGTCCTTGGGGTTTGTTTAATACTTTCCGTAATTCTAAAGACTTTGCGAGAAATGCGGTTGCGAGGGAGTGGCGCCACAATTGTCGTCGATCCATTTCGCCGCCGCCCCATTTATCAAAAGTATTCAGAACGCCGACACTGCTGCATATTGCCACCAGGTTGTTCAAGCCGATAGTAAAAATGGCCTCCTCCAGCGTCTTGGCTTGACTACGCCGGTGGAAAAATGCTGAATTTGCCATCATCATGACTTTTGCGGCGAGAGGTGGATCGGGAAGTATAATGGTTTTCAGATCGCGATAACTGGTTTTCGGGTCCTGTGAAATTGCCAAAACTCTCTGGGCAATCTGCGGCAATGTCGGAAGATCGTCTAAATTGCGAATTGCTGCAGCGATTTTCTTACGGTCCGGATGATGTTTAATATCTTGCATGGTCTTTTTCCTAAAAAATGCCGGTGATTATTACATACCGCTGTCAAATCTTGATTGGTTAAAAAAAATTGGGAATTAGTCATTGATGAATTTTTACCGGTCGCCGTCCTTGGAATAAAGGCCTTTCATGGATGCGCAACAACAGGGGCAGCAGTTGCAGATATTCGAAAGGCGTTTGGCGTTGGCGCCGGCGTTCACCAAAACGGATCCATCGGCTCTTTTTAAGATTTTTCATTTATAAATTCTGAGATATATCTTCCGATGGCTCGGCCTTCCTGGACACAGCCCATATGCCCCCAAGCCGATTCCAGGATTTTTACCTGAGCTTGATCAGGTTTTTTTTATTGAGTATGTCTGCAAGCTCTTCTGCCCAATAAGGCGGGAACTCGGAATCCGTAGAGATATTAATGAGCAGCAGCGGGCACTTTATGCGCCGAACCCCCTTTTGATAGTCCCCCACATCCCTTCCCAGATCATAACTGTTAATGGCATTCAGCACCCGGATATAACAATTTGGATCTCGGTCTTCAATTTGCTCTTCAATGCCGGTTTGGAGGTATTCTTTTACGGTGAGACTTCTTTTTTCCTGGGAATCCCTGCCCTCAGCCACCGAATCCCAACAGCGTTCCTTCACAAAGCTTTCATGGATGTAATAAAGTCTTGCGACCTGTTGGATCAAGCGCAGCCCTAATTTGGGGGTCTCCGATTCATACATTCCGTCTTTAAACTCCGGATCCATTTTCAGCGCGTTGATCATAAAATGGTGAATGCCCATCCCATATGGCGTCATTCTGCCGGCCGTGGCGACGGCAACAGCAGTGCCTACAAAGTCTGGGTAGAGGGCCGCCATCTGTAGCGCCTGCAAAGACCCCATGGACGGACCCGCCATCAGATAAAGTTTGGACACGCCCATCTGTTCTAAAAATGCCTTGTAAAAACGAACCATATCGATGAGGGTGATTTCCGGAAATTCCGGACCGTACTGCACTCCAGTATGGGGATTAATGCTTAAGGGACTGGATGATCCGTACATGCTCCCCAGAGAGTTGGCAGACAGAACTCGGAAATTATCGGTGTCGATTGGTTTTCCCGGTCCGATTATATCATCCCAGAATCCAGGCTGCGGATCCTGCGGTGAATATCGTCCGGCCGCATGATGACTGCTCAATCCCCCGTGCGTAATAAATACCACCGGTCCGTCCAGGTTCCCGTACTCTTCGTAGGCCACAACCGCTTCCTTAAGCGCCTCTCCTTTTTCCGTGATGAAAGATTTCGAGAGTTTTAGGACTTGAGATTCTACGATCATTTCCTGTTCCATTTGCAAGTAATATTAAAGAACTGTAGCCTTGAGATATTAACAACATTAACAAAGGCTCCATGTTATTGTCAATTGCAGAGACGTATGGCACCAGGCCCGCGGACATTGGCGTGGGGTGCCTCCCTCGAGGTTGATCTTTTACCTGGATTTTGGACACTAGTTGCAGATCAGATTAACCTGGCAAACTTAGGTCTTAACTTTACATTCCATCAAGTTATTGATACATTTACTTTGATATTGCCGTTCAAGTTTTCCGGGTTCAAGGTTAATGGCAAGCTCGAATTGGCTGCTGCAATCTAACTGGGATCTCTATTTCTGGAAGAGATATCCAATGTAACGGGAGTTTAAAATGGCGTCATCGAGGTTCATTTCAAGTTTTTTAATCTGTTTGACGGCGTTGGCGCTAGGTTGGGGGCGCCCTGCCTTCTCGGAAACGGCCATATCAGAGCAGACACTGACCAGCGACATTATCATTGAAGACGAGTTTCAACCGGGAGACGGCTTGCCGGCGGGAAAAGTTCTTTCGGTGCGGGGGGAGGCAATCGTGTTCCACCGCGATCCCACTGTCGGATACCGGATTCAAAGCGGTCAGCCCTTGTATGCCGGAGATATAATTCGCACCCAGGATTCGGCCTGGATATTGTGCCGGCTGATAGACGGCAGTCTCATCAATATCAAGCCGTCCACCAACCTGACAATTCTGCAATCCAGTTACAATTCAGGACGTAAAACGAGTATAACGTATTTGAATCTACAAAATGGCAGCGCCCGCTTCAGGCTGAATCCTATAACGGGTCTTGCCGTCTATGATTTTAAAATTCAGACCGGGTTGGCTTCCACCCTGACCAGTGAAGCCGATTTTGTCGTTCGGGCAAGCCCCGAGGCCACTGAAATTATCGCGCTGGAAAGAAGTCGACTGGAAGTGACGAGCATGGCACAACCGGAAGCGGTCACTTATTTATCGGATTTTCAAAAGTCTTTTATTTCCGAAGAAATTATTTCACCAACGGTTGAACCCCTCACACCAGAGGACATTGAGAGACTGTCGGTAAGCTCCCCAATGGCCCCGCCCGGCAGACTATCAGCGGTCAGCAATCCGTTAAAAGGCCTGGAAAAGAAGGATGATGATGACCTGATGGAAGAAAATATCGCTGAACCCAAATCAAACGAATAGCGCTCAACTTGGCATTAATTGTTATTCGTTATTTGGAATTGCGTAAACAAGCCTTTTATTGCCAAAGAACAACACCCAACCATCAACGAATAGGGTTTCATCGTTGATTTGAATTTTACTACTTTCTTGTAACGTATTCCGACAGATTTGCAGAAAAGGAAGTATCATGGAAGATAGTCACCAGATTTTCACCCGCTTCAAAACCGAATTTCCCGAAGTTTACGCCCGGCATGCCGCCCTGGGCAAGGAAGTTCATGAAAATGTCGGGCCGCTGGGCGAAAATTCGCGCTGGTTGATCAAAATTGCCATTTCGGCTGCCTGCAATCACAAACGGGCCCTGGCGACCCATATTAAAAAAGCCAAGGCTGCCGGGGTTGCCGATGAAGAAATCAAGCATGCGCTGTTGCTCTTGATTCCCACCGCCGGGTTTCCGACCTTTATGAAGGCTTACGGGGTGCTGAACAATATCGTTGAGTAGAAACGACTGGTTGATTTGTTGATTCGGTTGATTGAAAAACACGGTTGATTGGTTGCATGGTTGACTAGTTGATTAAGGTGGATGGTTTATGGCCATATTGACCAGATAACTAATTCAATTTGGTCTACCCAATCAACTCAATCAACACAATAAACCCAATAAACGCAACAAACTCAATCAACTGATAGCGGTGGTCAACGTGATAAAACCCGCAATACACAATATTCAGGGGTGGATTTCAACGGCAGTCAAATTTATTACAGTCGATATTTGGCGGCTGCGTCTTGAAGACCTGCCCTTCAGCAAATCGTTCGCCGTCAAGCAGTTGCGGATATTTCTTCTCACCCTGCGCGGCTTTGACGAAGACAGGTGCTTTGCGCGGGCGTCATCTTTGACGTTTAATACCCTGCTTTCCATCGTGCCGGTCGTGGCGATCTTGTTCGGCGTGGCCAAAGGTTTCGGATTCGAAACCATGTTAAAAAAGGAGCTTTTCGAGAAATTTCCCGGCGAAGCCCAGCAAGAGGTGCTGTGGAAAGTGTATGACTATGCTGAATCGCTGCTGCAGGTCACCAAAAGCGGGGTTATTGCGGGCATCGGCCTCGTTATACTTTTCTGGTCTGTCGTCAATGTCCTCAGCCAAATTGAAAGCTCTTTAAATGATATCTGGGAAATCAAGGAAAGCCGCAGTTGGGGTCGAAAATTCAGCGACTATCTTGCGATCATGCTGCTCAGTCCGCTTTTCATCATATTGTCCAGCAGCGTCACGGTATATATCCAAACCCAAATTACCGAGCTGACCCATCAATTCAAATTATTGGGTATTATCAGTCCCCTGATCTTCTTTAGCTTCAAACTCATTCCTTATGTGCTCGTGTGGATTCTTTTTACGATCATCTATGTCCTAATGCCAAATACCAAAGTGAAGATCAAAGCTGGTCTTTTCGCGGGGATTGTGGCCGGAACCATTTTTCAGGTCGTTCAATGGGCCTATATCAGCTTTCAAATCGGCACGGCGCGCTACAATGCCATCTACGGCAGTTTTGCCGCTTTGCCGCTATTCTTGATGTGGGTGCAGATCAGCTGGTGGGTGGTGCTTTTCGGCGCCGAACTGTCTTTTGCCAATCAAAACGTCGATACCTATGAATATGAGCCCGACAGCAACAAGGTCAGCCCGGCCTTTAAAAAGATTCTCACCTTGCAAATCGCCCATCTGCTGATCAAAAAATTCGCCGAGGGCGAAAGGGCTTTGACCGATACCGAGATTTCACAAAAGCTCAAAATGCCGATTCGATTGGTTCACGGCATCCTCTATGATCTGGTGAAAAGCCGGGTGATTTCCGAAACCCGGATCAAAGGGGACCGTGAATATGGCTACCAACCGGCGCGTGACATCAATTCACTGACCATAAAGTTTGTTGTCGATGCGATTGATTTAAAGGGCAGCAACAATATTCCCGTCTCCCATGCCAAGGAATTCAAGGCACTCTCCGAAGCGCTCGAGCAATTCAGACACGAAATGGAAGTATCGCCGGCCAACCGTTTGTTGAAAGATATTTAGATTGGGTATTGGGTATTAGGTATTGGGTACTGGGTATTGGGTATTGGGTACTGGGTATTGGGTATTGGGTACTGGGTATTGGGTATTGGGTACTGGGTATTGGGTATTGGGTACTGGGTATTGGGCATTTGGTGCGGGGGTTCGGGTTGCGGGGAAGAAAGCTCATAGCTCATAGCTGAAAGCTTAAAGGTGTTCGGCATACGGGTTGCGAGTTGGGGGTTGGGGCATAGAGCATGGAGCGCGGAGAAGCGGGGTACTATCTGTCTTCTGACATCTGTCATCTGTCCTCTGGTATTGGGGTGCGTGTTGCTGGATAAGAAAGCTCATAGCTCATAGCTGAAAGCTGAAAGTTGCTCGGCATTCGGATTTTGGCACTCGAGGTGTCAGGTGCGTGTTGCGGGAAAACACACGGCATTAGTCATTTGGCATTGGGCATTCGGTGTATGGTATTCGGTAAAAAACCTTCAGGTCGTATCTGATAGCAACTATCTTTTTTCCGCCTTCTGAAATCTGTCCTCCGTCATCCGTTTTTTTGAGTACCGCAGCGTCTTGTGGGGTCGTAGCCCGAAGGGCGAAGTCCCAAGCTCGGAGAGCGAAGACGGGACACCTAAAACCGGGGCATAGCCTCTCTGCAGTGCTTCATAAATCTAAAATCTGCAATCTAAAATCCAAAATCGAATAAATCCGCGATCCGAAATCGAAGATTAGGATGCTTGATCCCCAATATTCCAATATTCCATCATTCCACCATTCCGTCCGGAGTCTGAGGTACACTATACCCCTCGAAGATCGACTCAAAGCCGGATCCATACTGGGTCACTCGTATGTCCATCTCCGGTTATTTTACCCCGATATCTTTTTTAGCCGCTGATAGGATGGTGTCGAGTTCTTTTTGCAGACCCGGGTCAAGGGGCGGAACCTCGTGGTTGTGCATGATGCGGGTAATTTGTTCGCCGGCCCGGTCATAGATGGTCCGGGGATCTTCCTTCCATTCCCCGTAGGGCACTGCGGCCAGAAGCGAAGCCTGAAAACGTTCCTCCTTGCGCAGATGGTGCAGGGTGTGCCAATCTTCCATATAGTTTCCGCTATGGCCCACCCGGTTAATGGCCTCGGTGGCCAGGGCATCTTCGTCAAAGCAGATGCCTTTGAGGATACGTTTGACAAAAGCAATGAGTTCATGATCGATGGCAATCGCGATGGGGCTCACCATCATTCCGCCCTCGAGACCGCCAATGCCGCCCAGCTCACTGATGCCCGCCAGGGCAATGGCGGTGATGCCGGCGCCCCGCTCGAACATGGTCTGGAGAGGCTGGCAGCCGGAGCTGATCATCCCGGAACCGATACTGGGTACACCGTAGTGCCGGGCCATACAACAGAGGGCATTAAAGATCAGCAGAGCTTCAGGGTTCGCACTCTCCACGACACCCCTGCGCATATCCATGAGCTGTACGATGGGATAATACCAGGTCGGAATACCCGGGCACAGGGTTTGCAGCAGGGTAAGACTCCCTAGGGCTTCCGCATTGGCCTGGACGACGGCGCCGGCCAGGGTGTACGGGGCGTTGGCCCCGACAATGGGACACAGCGGCACGCGTACCGGCAGTTTGTGCTGACCATAGAGCAGGAGCCTTTCGATTTCATCGTCGGGAAAATATAGCGGGTCGATCAGGCAGACGATGCCGCTGCAGATCGGCCGCTGTTGCAGCTGCGTGCTGCCGCCGGCTAGAGCCGCCATCATCTCCAATTGGTATTTTAAGTTCTTGGAGTCCGTGGTCAAGGCCCAAATGTGCTTGCGGTTGTTTTCCAGATGGACCTTGAGAACCTCGATGTCGTAGGTCGCCTGGGGAATGTCCTGGGGGCTCAGTGTGGCCAGGATGTTCAAATGGTCCATAGCATCCACAAGTTTGGCGATGTCGGCGCAATCCGTGATGCCCACAGGGCGGGCTTGCCCGGCCTTGGAGTCGAAATATTGAATGGGGCCCCCACCGTGCGAAATGTGGGTGACGAAGAAGGGACGCTTGCAACGGTGAAATCATACTCTGCCGAACGTCCGGCGCATAGAAAAGATTTGGGGCTTTGGGCCACCGCATTTTCAACCATTTGGGGCGGCAGGCCTACCCGTTCGCGAGTCGAATCCACCCGAGCGCCTGCTGCATGCAGCTTTTCCAGCGCCCGGGGATGGCTTACGCGAATTCCCGTTGTTTGCAGCACTGCTAAAGAGGCTTCATGAATCCGTGAAATCTGCTCTCTGCCAAGCGCACTGTAATAATTTGAAAGCATGGGTCACCTCTGCTGCCGGCGGATGGGTGATCAGGTCACTTTCCGGCTGAATTGGCTGATGAATATTCGGCCTGCCAAGATTTATGCCTGCCTTTATATATTGTCGCTAAAAATAGGCCCTCCGGGATCATATTCTTTAATTCGCCCAAAATATGAAGGCTTTCCTCCGCTACAGGACCTCAAGTGCTTTGTCAACCGGAATTTTAAGGAAAAATTTATTCTTTATGCGCTGGCAGTGGCTTAGCAACCGGCCCGATGGGTGAGGCAAGCATTTCGTCAGGTGTTTGCGACCCGGGGAGCTCTTCTTGATCAAGGCGGACGGGCATCACGGGCAGGGCGCCGTCCGTGGCAGTGGGTATCCCCGGCATTATACAAAATCACGACCCGGTTCCCCAGACCGCCTTGCGGTACCGACGGGCACCAACATCAGGGTCCCTGAGGGTAAAGCATTTAAAACAAGGGTTTCACATACTCCCAAGTGATTTCAAGTACTTTTCCGCCTTTTCCTTCAGTCAGCCTGCAGCCTTTGGAGGTATTTTTTCGCCACTGTGGACTTCTGATTGCAATTCTTGACCACGATTTGGAAGCGATTGATTGCGTCTTGTTTTTGACGTAATTTCCAGTAAATTATTCCTTCGAAAAAAAGGGCATTACAATTTTCCGGATCAACCTGGAGCAACAAATTGAATCCATCGAGGGCGGCTTGGTAATCCTTCTGGTAATATTTGCACAGCGCCCTTTCGAGCAAAAATCGTTTGTTATTCGGCTCCAAACGAGCCAGTCTATCGTAGCATTTGAATGCCTTTTCAAAGTCTTTTAATTTACTACGGTAAATCCGGGCTAAGTTTTCTAGGGCAGATACATCGACACCATTCATAGATAATGCTTTTTCGTATTCTAGGGCGGCGGTATCGTATCGTTCCAATTTTTGAAAAATTTTCCCTCGCAAGGTATAAGATTCTGCATGTTCGGAATCAATTTTTATCGCCTGATCACTATAATTCAAAGCTTTCTGGTAATTCTTTTCGCGAACATAAGCGATATATGCCAAATGATATAGGGCAGCATGGTTCTGAGGCTCGATCGCTAGCAGTTTCTCAAAGGACCCTTTGGCATCTTTAATGTTGCCGCCACGGAAGTACTTCAGGCCCACAACCTGCAACGATTCGGCTTTGCTCAATTTGGGCTGTTTGGCGGGTATTGTTTTGTTAGCCGGCTCTATGGAGACGCTTGGTCGACGGCTTGATGTTGATTTGTTAGCAGCCTTCATCCCGTGTTCCGGACCATTTTCGAGCTCCTTTAGATGACGCTTCACCCTATCAGCATATGCCGGAGCGCACTCTTTGGCCGCCAGAAAATCTTTCATTGCCATGCTTTTGTGACCCAGGTAAGCATGACTTTGTCCACGAAAATAGTAGGCTTTGCAGCTTTTTGAAAACATATTGATCAAGACATCGAATCTAACGATGGCGGCCCGGTAGTCTTCGAGGTAAAATCTACACATCGCCGCTTCGAGAAGAAATATTTTGTTATCGGGCGTTAGCCGGACCAGCTTGTCGTAGTGCACCATTGCCTTTTCAAGATCTTTTAGCTGATATCTGTATATCCGGGCCAGCTCATGCAAAACCGATTTCTCATTGCCGTCCACAGATAGGGCTTTTTCGTATTCTTGGATGGCCGTGTCGTATTGCCCTTCTCGATTGAAAATTTTTCCTCGCAGGGCATAGTATTCTGCGTGTTCGGGATCAATTTCTATTGCCTTTTCGCAATAGTCAAGGGCCCTTTTGTAATCGTTTTCGAAAGCAAAAGCGATATATCCCAAATGATAAATCGCTACATGGTTTTGAGGCTCGATTGCTATCAGCTTTTCAAAGGACAATTTGGCTTCTTCTATGTGGCCACCGTGAAAATACTTTAGACTCTCATCGAGCAACGATTTGGCGTTGTCTAATTTTGGCGGTTGTTCGCCGGGTCTTATATTGTTACCCGGCATTAGAGGGGTGTCGGATCGATGGCCTGATGTTGAAGGTTGAGCCGTCCTCATCCAGCGTTCCGGATTATTTTCGAGTTCTTTTAGATTAAGCGCTACACTCTCGTTATATTTCGGATTGCACTCTCTGGCTGCCAGAAAATCCTTCATTGCCAGATCTTTATTACTAAGGTAAGCGTGACTTTGTCCTCGATAGTAATAAGCGCTGCAACTTTTCGGAGCGATTTTCAGGAGCATATCAAAACCGTCGATGGCGGCCCGGTAGTCTTTTAAGTTAAATTTGCACATCGCTCTTTTCTCATAATATGGAAGAAAATTGGGCCCCAAACGTACTAAATTGTCGAAGTACTCGAATGCCTTCTCAAAGTCCACTAGTTTGTCCCAATATATCCAAGCTAATGCGCTCAGAGCCGTTGTTTCATTGCTGTCCAGAAATAGAGCTTTTTCGTATTCTGTAGCGGCCGTATCATATTGTCTCATTTGATCAAAAATCTGGCCTCGCAGGGTATAGCTTTTGGCGTATTCGGAATCGATTTCTAGCGCCTTATTGCCGTAATCCAGGGCCTTTTGGTAATTTTTTTCCGTATTAAAGGCAATATATCCCAAATGACATAGAGCAACATGGTTTTGGGGTTCGATTACCAGCAGCTTTTCAAAGGGCTCTTTGGCCTTTTCAAAGCGTTTCTTGCGGAAGTACTTTAATCCCTCGTAAAGCAGCATTTCGGCCTTGCTCAATTTGGGATGTTTACCGGGGATGGTTCTGTTAACCTGCTGCAAAGATTTGCCTGGCCGAGGCCTTGGTCTTGAGCGTTTGTCAAGTGTCTGCCAGAATTTCTGATTGCTTTCGAGATCCTTTAGATTACTTTCCACACTGTTGGCATAATCCGGATTGTACTCTCTGGCTGCCAGAAAATCCTCTCTTGCCATGCTTTCGTCACCCAGGTAGGCATGACTATATCCCCGAAAATAGTAAGCTTCAGCAGTTTTCGGATCCAGTGAGATCGCATAATTGAAATCTGCGACTGCCTGGTGAAGCTGTCCAAGTTGGTAAAGCGCTTTACCCCTCTTTAAATACGCTTCTTTGAATTTTGCGTCGATCCGGATCGCCTGGCTGAAATCGCTGACTGCCTCTCGGTAGTCTACCAGGCGCATGTTGGCCATGCCACGGTAGCAGAAATACGCTTTGTGTCTCGGGTTTAGCGCAATCGCTTTGTCATAGTACTCGATGGCCTTCTCATAAAAATCGTCATGAAGATGGAGTATTTTTCCCAAATTGAAAATGATGTCAGAATCTGTTGGCTGCTTCTCCAACACTTTTATGTAATCCGCTCTCGCCATTTCGGGTTTATTCAGGTTGAAAAAATATATGTCACCGCGTTGTTTTCGAAGACCTGTCGCGTTCGGATTTTTCACAATACCCTGGTTCAGAAGATCTAATGCTTTTTCGTAGTTTTCAAGGTATTTTTCTATTTCTGCCTGCCATGCCACAAGGGACTGAGACCTCGGATAGTCATTCTGCCATCTGGAAATCACTTCTTCAAGGGTTTCAACAACCTGCGGCTGTGATAAAAAGGCTTTCATATCGCCGGACCGTCTGGCATAGTCGAAGGAATAATCCAAAACAAGGGTATAAGCGATGCTGCCCGCGGGTGGGTTGGAATAGCATTCCTGTACAAATCTGGTATGTTCTTCAACGCTCCCATGCCATTTTGGCGACAGATACTCGAGTTTATAAAAATACGGCAGATAGGCCAGCGGGTCGGCTGTCACTGCGCGTGTAAACCACTGCTCCATATCATTTTTTGGCCAGGCGAGCCCTATGCAGACACGCACCATTTGAGCGGCACTGTTCGGGTCATGGTTGTTGAGTCTATAGGCTTTTTCGAAATCGACTGCCGCCTGCTTCAGTTTTTGTCGATATAGATCGGAGTGCTTTTGTGAAACCGTATACCCCCAATCTTGTCCGCGTGCACGCCACGCTTGTTGTGCGTATCGAATGCCGCGGGCGATGTATGCCGAATGGTGATGGCGGGTTTCGACCCACTTTTCAAGATAGGGTCCATGACTCCTCCGGCCGCCGATATTTTCGTAAATGCCTTCCAGGATAGGAACGCCCCCCAGGTTCATTGGCCTTCTGGTATTTAGATCATCCAGATAATTTTCGATTTCATAAAAACGCTCCTTGAGGAGAAAGCGGCTGATTTTTTCATTTAAGGCTTCCAGGTTCGGCTCGATAGCCCTCAATGCCTCAATGGAGTTCTCCGACGCGTTGGCAGTACTGCAACAAAAGCCTAAAGAAACCAACAAGGCCAATCTTATGATCCATTTCGTCATAAATAACCCTTTCAAAAGCAGATTTTTGAATTAATTCAACATAGTCCATCTCTATTCCGGTTACATCAGGTTTATCTGCAAATAATTGAAAAACTTTAGTTGAGATGAGCGATATTCACAGGTTCTCCAGGGCAAGCCACGGGGACATGTTTATAAATCGATAAACGATATTTTCATTCGCCCGAAAAAATTAGGTATCTTAAATTTCTGCTGAGATCCTGATTCTCCCGGATAAGCGCCTACCTGTATGTTGCATGAAAACCATTGAACAGGTATAATACAAACAAAGCTGCAGATCTGGCAGATCTGATTATCGAGCCGGAAAATTCACCAGGTCGATCGGACTCAATTCGTTCTTGTTTATATTCACCCCGAATCAAGGATCAAGATCCCGGTGTGCCGATTGTAAACTATTCCATATCCCCGATGCTTGATTGAAGATTTTTAGCCGCAATTCCACCAACACCCAAGTAAGGAGAACGGCAGATGATTCAACTATTTTTAGCGTTTTTGCTGGTTCTATTCATTGTATTTATGCCCCGGATCATTCCCAAAACGACGACCAAAACGATTAAAGATGAGGAAGGCAAAAAAGTTCCCCAGGAAGTCGAGTCCCCCATGGCCAAATCGATCCGCCCGCTTCAAATAGCTGCCGGTCTGCTCGCGGTTTTCCTGATTTTCTCGACCTCCTACGTTATCATCGATTCCAACAGCATCGGCCACTTAAAAAGAATTTATATCGGCCAGTCCATGAAATCCGGTCAAATCATTGCGTTCACGGGCCAGAAGGGACCGCAGGCTGAAATATTGCCGCCGGGCTTTCACTTTAGATTGCTATTGAATATCCTGTATGATGTCGAGGAAGCCCCTGTCATCGAGATTAAAGAAGGCAATTACGGCTTTATCGTGGCCAAAGACGGTGCTCCCTTGAAGAACGAGCAGTATTTGGCCGACGCCTGGCCCAAAGACCAGTTCAAACAGATGCTCGATGCGGCCTTTTTTCTTAAAAACGGTGGTCAGAAAGGCCCGCAGTTGACCGTCCTGCCCCCGGGAAAATACCGCCTAAACCGTTACTTATTCGACATTAAGCCCGACAAGGCAACGGATATCCCGGCCGGTTTTGTGGGGGTCATCAAATCCAATGTGCAGGAGTCTTCGGACTGGCAACTGGCAGATGTGCCCCATGAGCTTGCCGGTTCCCTGTCCGTACCGTTGGTAAAAAAAGGATCGGTGGGTATCTGGGTCGATCCGTTGCAGCCCGGGCGGTATTATTTGAATCGCGTGGCCTACAATGTCACTACCGTGGACACCCGGGTTCAGACCTGGAATTACAAAGGCGGATACAAGCGGCGCTATATCGATCTGCAGGTGACCCAGGACGGCAAAATCGAGCAAAAGGAACGTTCCGAGGAGGTCGCTATTCCGGAGCGTGCCGCTGACTCCGCTATATTTACACGCATGGAAGGTTGGCTGGTCCCCCAGGAACTGCGGGTTCAGGTCCAGGTGGAGCCCAAGGATACCCCTTTTCTGGTGGCGTCGGTCGGCAATGTGGCGGCGGCCGAGGACAAGGTGGTCACACCGTCCATTCGGTCGGTCGTTCGAAATATTTGTGCCGGGGAAAAAGTTCTAAGCCTGATCGATGAAAACCGATCCACCGTAGAGGGCAAGATCGAAGCGGCCGTCATTCCGGAAGGCAAAAAAGCCGGTGTGACGATAAAGGACGTTCGTCTGGTGGACTCGGTGGTGCCGCCCGAATTACTGGTCGCCAGATTAAGAGAACAGCTGGCCGGTCAACTGGAGGAAACCTTTAAGCGAGAAAAAGAAGCCCAGGATCAGCGTATCCAGACACAAAAATCCCGTGCCACGGCCGATCAACAGCCTGAACTGGTGGCGGCCGAGATCCGGGTTAAAATTGCGGAAAAAGACAAGCTGGCCGCAAAACTGGAAGGGGAGGGCGAAAAGCTTAAGCTGATGGAGATCGCGAAAGGCCAGCAGGTTCAGGTCGAAGTCCTCGATCAGGAGCGGGTCATGCAACTGGCTGTTTTGGAAAAAGTTTTAAATGCGGCCGTTAAAAATTCGAATATCGTCAAAATACCCCAAACTCTGGTCAGCGGGACGACAGGCGGCTTTGAAGGAGCAGCCGCGATCCTCGGTGCCAGCAATATCGTCGGCAGCGTTCCGCGTCCAATGGTGCCGAAAGAGAAAGATGTTCAACAAAAAGAGCGTCCTTAAGAATAAATTAGCGAAAATGCAGACTTCTTCTCAAAAAAACACCGATACCCATATCTGCCCTCATTGTGGTACTGAAAATGCCCGGATCCCGGAATTTTGGATCAGTAGCGTGGGCGACGAAGCGCCAAGCGTTTGTTCCAATTGCGGGAAAGCGCTATTCGATGATCGGAAATCCGGTGTGTCGGACGGTGAAAAGTCCGGCAAACCCGGTTTTAATATGAGCTTTTTTATAATTGCCGCCCTTTTATCCGGCTTGCTAGTTTACCTCAACCGGACTTTTGACGTGCTGAGTTTGAGGGAGGATTCGGGACAAGTTATATATGAGATTCTGCTCGTTCTGATTGTTAGTTCGAGCATTGCCTCCGGAAAATTATGGTCGAACCTCAGGCATCTTGCAATATGGGCCGGAATTTTTCTGATCCTGATTGTGGGGTACAGTTATCGCCATGAGATCTCCGCGGTTAAGGATAGAGTTTTTGCGGAGCTCGTCCCGTCTAAAGGTTATCAGAAAACGATAGACTCCATCAGTTTTCCAGTCTCGTCTGACGGTCATTATTATATTGTCGCAGAGGTGAACGGGACACCCATCATGTTTCTGGCCGATACAGGGGCAAGCCATATCGTATTGTCCCCGGCCGATGCTGAAAAAATCGGCATTAAAAAAAGAGAGCTACACTTTGACCGGTTTTATGAAACCGCCAACGGAACGGTGCGCGGCAGCTCCATTCGAATTGGCGATTTCAGAGTGGGAGAGATTCATTTCAAAGAAATCAGCGCATCGGTAAACGAGGCAAAAATGCGGAATTCACTTCTCGGAATGACTTTTTTCAAACGATTAAAAAGCTACGAAGTCAAGGATGATGTTCTTACATTACATTGGCAGCGCTAACCCAAATTCTGCGCTTAAATATAGGGGGGACATGAAGGGGACAGGCATGAAACACGATGCACTATATTCAAGGTAAAGATCCATCCCAATCTATTTACCATCATTTCCCGAGCCGTGGTTATTTGATGTAATAACCAGAGACTCTCCATTCATTATCGTCATCCAACATGGGCGTGATGGTCTCAACCGCCGAATTTTTATTTTCGAATGATGTTTTAAACTGGATGATGACATACTCGCCATCCGGAGCCCCCGGCAAAGATTTCTTATAAGTCTTAGATTTTAGATCTCTGGAAATCAGGTGTCCCAGCGGCTTTCTGACACCAGTCAACATTTGCTCCCATTTTTCTTTTGACAGTGCGTTCTTAAAGTACACCGCCGCCTCTTCCCAACTTTCACCATATTCCCCTTCATCAATAAGTGCTAACCAGTTTTGTGCTGCTGTCACAGCTTGTGCGGTTTCAGCTTCACTTGTGTTTGGGCTGCATGACAAACAAAGACAAAAAACAGCCATTCCAACTATTGCAAAGATGCTTGCGCGAATCATATGAATCGCCTCCTTCTAATTAGATCGATAAAGCAGGATGTTATATGTATTTTCCCATATCACGCCTAAAATTGCAAAAATTCCATTTAAGCTCCCGAGGGATATTAGCGACATTCTAAAGCTCTTGAAATGAAGTACCCGGAAGGCCGTGCGGTTCACCCCGTCAATAAAGAGGTGTTCAGTGTCCGGGGAAAAGAGCAGAATTGGGTGGAGGTTAGGGATGAGGCGTTAAATTTTTGCAACTTTCGGAGTATTGGAGTACGGGAGGGTTGGAGTATTGGCTGAAGGATTTATGTCTTAACCCTATAGTTGCATAGAATATTGAAATCAAACTTAGCCGCTGCGATGAAAACCGGTGCCAGTATTGACTGATCTTGGATTCTGGTTTCTGGATACTGGATGGTGGTGGAATTCTCTGATCGTGCATTTTTCGTCATCCAGCATCAAGTATCCAGCATCCAGCATCTGCTCGTGAATAGCAACGGTCTCAAGCACATCGGTCAGGCTAGTTGACAAGAATTAATGAAATGTTAGGGTTAATTTAATACCCCAGTACTCCATTACTCCAGCACTCCAATACTCCAAGATCGAGACTTCCTAATTACATTCGGCAATCTTAACATTGCCTCTTCATTGATTATTGGTCTGTAACTTTACTCCTTCTACTGATCATTCTTTCTTCTTCGGGTATCGGCGGCGGAACCGGCACGCCGGTAATTTTATCTACCGCCCCAAACCGCGGGGGGCAGACTTCAAAGCAAGTGCCGCATCTGATGCAAATATCCTGGTCGATAACGTGGATCTTGTTTTTGCCTCCTGAAATCGCGTCCACCGGGCAACGCCGGAAGCAGATCATGCAGGCCTGGCATTTGTCCGGATCGATGTGATAAGAAAAAGCATCACTGAATAATTCATCGATTTCCTGCCCGGTGAAAAGACCCTCTTGCTCTGCTGTATTTTGAAGACGCGCGGCCAGTTTCTGCCTTTTCTCGATCTTGATGTACGGTACCAGCTTACGGGCCTCATCGAGTTTGGCGGCCAGTTCATCTTCATCTAATTTTTCGCTTTGGCCGAGCGGTCCCAAATCTTTAATGCTCCGGGTGAAGTCATCGACGACTTCGGTAAACAGATTGCCTTCACCGGAATTCATAAATTCGACCCTCAATCTGGCCGGGTTCAAGCCGATGTGCTCCATGATTTTGCGACACAGCAGCACCATGTTCAGAGCATCGTAATTCCCATGGGTTATGTAGTTGCACTCATTGAGGCGGCAGCCGCCGACAAATACCCCATCCATCCCACTGGCAAAGGCCCGCAGCACGAATTCCAGGTCAACCCGACCGGAACACATGACCCGTACAAGCCTGATGTCTGTTGGATATTGCAGTCTGGAAACTCCAGCCATGTCAGCCGCACCGTACGCTCACCAGTGGCAAACGAAGCCCAGTATTTTAGGTTTAAATTTTACACTTGCGTTCATTGGTTCCCCACTCAATGGCTTTTAGCTCCTTTTACGATATTCCCGCCGCGCTGCTTGATTGGGAATTATCGGTTACAGGCTATTTAGCCGAGTACAAGTCATTAAATAAGATACACGCTAAAATCGTAAATCAACATTCACCTAACCCGGACAAGCCGGAAATGACGAATGACTAATGAATAATGACGAATTGTGGTATCGCTTCGCTCTGTCTATTATATTACAATCGATTATTAAACTTTTAGCATTTTTAAAAAGTTGACGCCAAGTTTTATCTTCGTAAACGCCTGTATACCAAAGGTTTACAATGAAACTAAAAAATATTTTGCGCTTTTTTCGCAAAACTGATTTGATAACTGTCTAACGCCGAAAGCCCAATGCCGAATGCTCTTTCTTAACCGGCTCAACCGATTAACCGACCGCTGCATCGATCTGGCTCAAAAGGTCGTCATCGGTAAAATGCTTCAGATAAATGGCCCCGGTCGGGCATTTGGCATTGCACAGGCCGTCTCCCTTGCAGAGAACGGGATTCACCACTGCCTTGGAGCCCTGGCGGGTTTTCTGAAATTCGATGGCATTGTAAGTGCAGGCTTCGATACAGGCTCCGCACCCCATGCATTTTTTCTCCACCACCTCGCATATCGACCCCGAGACGGTGACGACATCGTGGGACAGCAGGGTGATAGCCCGGCTAGCTGCGCCGTACGCCTGGTTGATCGCCTCGGGGATGTGTTTGGGATAGTGCGCCATGCCGCACAGATATATGCCCTCCGTCCCGAACTCAACCGGCCTCAATTTGACATGGGCCTCTTTGAAAAACGCATCCGGCCCCAAAGAGACCTTGAACAATTGCGATATGTCCCGGTTGTCGGCCGGTGGCACTACGGCCGCCGCCAGAGCCAGATAATCGGCATCGATGGCCAGCTGCTGACCCAATATGGGATCGGTCACGGCCACCCGGACTACCGGCCTTCCTTCCTGGGTGGAAGCCTCCACCCGGGGCTTATCTTCAGGCTCGTAGCGGATGAACTTGACGTCCTTGTCCGCTGCCTCGCGATAGTAGTCCTCCGCGAAGCCGTAGGTTCTGATGTCCCTGAACAGAATATAGATGTCCATGGCGGGGTTTGATTTTTTTAGCTTCAGGGCGTTTTTGATGGACTGGTTGCAGCATATCCGGGCGCAGTAGTTGCGGTCGTCATTGCGGCAGCCGACACATTGGATCATCACCAGGCATTGGGAATTGATCAGTTTCTCGTCGCCCTTGACGATGCGATCCTCCAACTCAAGATTGGTCAATACCCGGTCATCCTCCCCGTATAGGTATTCGGCGGGTTGATAAGCCTCGGCCCCCACCGCGATGACTGCGGCGCCATGCTTGATCACGGCCGGTCCCCTTTCCGATCGCACCCGGGTGACGAAATTGCCGACATAGCCGGTGGCCTCGGTGATGGCGGCATCGTTATGGACATGAATCAGCGGGTGTTGGTAAACTTTACGAACCATCTCAGCTAAAAAGGCCTGAACATCCAATCCATCCAGCGTGTAGTGGATCTTGCGGGCCATGCCACCCAGGTCGGCGTCTTTTTCCAGCAGGTAAACTTCATGTCCCTGATCGGCGATGGACAGCGCACAGGTCATGCCGGCGATACCGCCGCCCACCACCAGCGCCGTCTTGTTGACCGGCAGATCGATTTCTTTGAGCGGCTGCAGCTGGCTGGCGCGGGCCACCGACATGCGGGTGATGTCCTTGGCCTTTGCGGTGGCATCTTCCTTTTCCCGAAAATGGACCCAGGAGCAGTGCTCCCTGATGTTCGCCATTTCAAAGTAGTATTGATTGATGCCCGCCTCCCGCAGGGTGTCGCGGAACAGCGGCTCCAGGGTTCGGGGTGAACAGGCTGCGACCACTACGCGGTTGAGGTCTTTTTCCCGGATTTTCTCTGCAATGGACTGGGCCGAATCGGTTGCACATGAAAACAGCTGTTCCTGGGCATAGACCACGTTGTCCAAGGCGCGGGAATATTCCACCACGGCCGGTACATCGACGACCCGGCCGATATTGGCGCCGCAATGACAAACGAACACACCGACCCGGGCCCCTTCCTTCGAAACATCCTTTTCCGGCGGGTATATCCTTTCTTTGGAAAGTCTGCCCCGCCGGTAGTCCAGGAATTCACCGCACTGGGAGCCGGCACCGCTGGCGGAAAAAACCGATTCGGGGATATCCATCGGACCCTGGAAAGCACCGCTGGCATAGATCCCGGGCCGGCTGGTCGCCATCGGGTTGGCGGCGGCGGCCCGGCAGAAGCCATGGGAATTGAGTTCGATGCCGAACTGCTGCGCCAGGGTTCCATATGCCGCCGGCGGATTCAATCCAATGGACAACACCACCATGTCAAATTCTTCCTCTTTGACATCCTCCTCATCCGCCGAGGCATACCTGACAATGACATTGTTGTTATCCGGATTTTCGCCCACCACCGCCGGGTAACCTCTGATAAACCGAACGCCGGGAAGCTGCTCGGTTCGGTGGTAAAAAGTTTCGAAGTCTTTGCTGTAGGAGCGAATATCGTTGTGGAATATCGTACAATCGGCGCCGGCATCATGGTCTTTGGCTAAAATGACCTGCTTCTGGGTATAGGTGCAGCACACGGCCGAACAATAGCTGCTGCTGCCCGGGGTCACGCTCCGGGAACCGACGCATTGGATCCAGGCGATTTTATGGGGATGCGTCTTGTCGGAGGCCCGCAGTATCTCGCCCTCGTAGGGACCGGTGGCACATAACAGGCGTTCGAAATCAAGGTTGGTCACCACGTTGGGCAATTTGCCGTAGCCATACTCATTGTTTACCTTGGGATCATATGGTTCGAGGCCGGGTGACAGAATTACCGCCCCCACATTGACAGTCATCTTCTCCGGTTTCTGGCGGAAATCGATGGCGTCGGCTTTGCAGACGTTTTCGCAGATGCGGCACTTTTTTTCTTTCAGGTAAATGCAGCTGTCATCGATATACGCCACCAGTGGTATCGCCTGGGAGAAGTAGATGTGGACGGCTTTGTTCTCCGATATTTCCTGGTTATATTTATCCGGATATTCGACCGGGCAGTATTCCATACAGGTTGCACAACCCGTGCACTTATCCTCGATGACATACCTGGGCTTTTGGATCAGGGTCACATTGAAGTCGCCTGCTTCACCTTCAACACTGTCGACTTCAGTATAGGTTATAATTTCGATGTTTGGATGCCGGCCGACCTCGACCAGTTTGGGTGAAAGGATTCACATGGAGCAGTCGTTGGTGGGGAAGGTCTTGTCAAGCTGGGCCATATGGCCGCCAATGGCAGGATCCTTCTCGACCAGATACACTTTAAATCCGGCAGCCGCAAGATCGAGCGAGGCCTGAATACCGCTGATCCCGCCGCCGACGACCATGACGTCGCCCATATTTTTATCCGCCAGCGCCTGGCTGAGTTGTTGAATTCCTTCCTGCTGCAATAGTTCTTTTTCCAATTTGTTCGTCCTCGGGGAAGTTATTCGTTATTGGTATCTGATCATTATTTGCTCAGCTATGAGCAATGATTCAAAATATAGGTGTCAAATCACTTCTGCGATTATCTCAGCGATGTCTTTAATCTCCAGGACTTCATCGTCCCCCAGGGTCAGCCGGCTCTCTTCAAAATGGCTTATGCAATAGGGACAAGCCGTCGCCAGCACATCGGCACCTGCCGCCACCGCCTGTTCGAGTCTGAGATCGGAGAATCTTTCCCCCTTCACGGTCTCCATCCAGATCCGGCCGCCGCCACCGCCGCAGCAAAGGCTTTCTTCGAACGTATCGGCCATTTCGGTCAGTTCCAATCCGGCTATATTCTGCAGCACGTTCCGGGGTTCGGTGTAGATATCGTTGTGGCGACCCAGGTAGCAGGGATCATGATAGGTCACTTTTTGGTCGTACTCCCCGGTCAGTTCGAGTCTGCCCGCTTTTATCAACTCGGCTATATACTGGGTAATATGAACCACCTCGAAATTTACCCTGAACTCAGGATACTCGTTGGTGAAGGTATGGTAGCAATGGGGGGAGGAAACCAGGATTTTATGCACCCCGTTGTCGATAAACGTTTTGATGTTTTCCCGGGCCAGGCGTTTGAACAATTCCTCATCGCCCGTCTTGCGGATGCTTTCACCGCAGCAATTTTCTTTTGAACCCAGAATTCCGAAATCCACGCCGGCCCGGCTCAGGATAGCGGCGGTGGCGCGCGCTACCTTTTTCAACCGCGGGTCATAGCACAGGTAGCATCCCGGGAAATATAATATTTCCATCCCTTCGGTGTATGTGTTGACCGACAGGCCTTCGGCCCAATCGGCCCTTTTCTCCCGATCCTCGGTCAGGGGATTGCCTTTGCCAAGCAGACTGGCGCTGATGCCGCGCACCGGACTGACCGGGGTTGGAAAAACACCGTATTCCGTGGCAATTCGGCGCAGAGATACGCCGGCCTCAATAATCGCAACCCCCCGGGGACACTGGCGCGGGCAGTTGCCGCAGGTCGTGCAGCGCCACATCTCTTCACTTTCGATATCGGTCATACCGAATGTCGCCTGCCGAATTATCTTGCGCATGCTGAAAGACCGGACCCGATTCCAGGGACAGACCGTATCGCATAATCCGCATTGATAACATAACTTGAAGGCGTCGCCACCGGCGGCCTTGATCTCATCGACGATCTCTTTATAGTCGGCTACATTCTCCACTTTTCTCTCATTCCTCTTAAAGCTTTCTATGTACTGAATTTCGGTATTCTGTAGTCGCTTTATCAGAATTGGTTCGGTTGGGAGGTTAACCTTGAACCTTGAACCCTGAACCTCTGAACGGTCAAATTGTTTTAGTCCTTTTTCGACATGCGGGCCAGGACATCTATTATTTTATCCATGCCATATTTGTCGGCCAGAGATTCCAGTCCGATTTCCAGTTCCGCCTGCTCTTCCTCTTCTTCGACTTCTTCCTCCCTTTCCTCCAGAACCAAAGCTTCCGCCAGGCACCACTTGACGCACAAAGGCTCTTCTTCGCCTTCGCACATATCGCATTTGAGCGGCAGACCGGAATCCGGTTCCTTGAACTCGGGCCTGGATGGGCAGGAAGCCCGGCAAAAGGCACATTCTTCGTATTCTTTTCCGTCGATCGTGTATTTGTCCCGGCCGGCACACTCGGCCGGCGCATAGTCGCCGGCATATACCGGGACATAGACATCTTTGATCGGGTCCCGAATCAGCCGAATGCGAGACCGGGCCGGGTTGTTGCTGCTGTATTTCGGCGCCGCGTGAAAGGCGGAGCAGATGACTTCACATGAGCGGCAGCCATTGCATTTATCGACATCGATTTTGATGGTTTTTACGATTTTCTTTTTTTTCTCAGCCATTACGACCGCACTCCCTTTTTAGTAAGGTTCAAAGGTTCAAGGTTGAGCGTTCAAAGTTGTCCTTGTTTTACGGCGGCTACAAAATCGGCTGCACTGCCTTCAGCAGCCTGAATTCATACTCCGCATAACCTTCGATTTATATTCGGTTAAATCCGGTTTCGATGAATCAAAATTTAAAATGGACCTGATCCGATTAACCTTGAACCTTGAACCTCTGAACCATTAAACTTCTTTCTTTAATCCCGAGCGGTTTCAACCTCCGCATCTTTGGACGGAGCCTGTTCGCCGTCTGTCAATATCCGGCGTTCGATAAGGTCATCGGCAACATAACCCAGCTTCAGTTCATCCAGGGACTCTTTGGTTGGAATCCCGTCGTGGTTCCACCCCTTGAGCTTGTAGTACGAATCCAGAAGTTCCTTTTCCAACTCGGGAAAACGCCGCTTCCAGTGGTCTTCGGGCGGCTTCTCGTCCTTGCGCCGCAGCCCCCGCCGAATATTGACGGCCCGTACCAGCGTCCGGTACCTTTTGGCCGCCAGCGACAGCGTGTCTTCATTCATATCGATTCCGGCGCCGGCTGCGAAAAATTTCGGGATATTGTGGATATGATAGGGCGGTTTGAGGTGAAAGGATGATAATCCGGTACACATCCCAAGGGCGTCGTCGATGTAGTGCATCCGCTCCTGCCAGTCGACAATATCACAAGTCATGTCAACGGTCGGATAGTAGGGCATCGAGTTTTCGCCGCGTAGTTCCCAGTCCAGAAAATATTGCTTGAACCGGTCATCCGGAACCTGGAACCAATCCTTGACAAATTTTTCCCGGTGCTCCCGCTTGGGAAACGGCGCCTGGGGAAACTGGCCTTCAATCTGGGTGATGTTCATCTTCTCACCGGTGCAGTACATGAGAAAATAGATGGGATTGA